>Ga0209801_1000385_pt1 | contig 30087 bp, 32 predicted proteins | sample GraSoiAngelo_127_FD_185884 | JGI IMG/M metagenome (GOLD analysis project Ga0209801, IMG submission 185884) | Grasslands soil microbial communities from the Angelo Coastal Reserve, California, USA - 14_0927_09_40cm (SPAdes) (version 2) | ecosystem: Environmental > Terrestrial > Soil > Grasslands ... | reverse complement strand
GCTTGCCCTGTAATCGGTCGATGGCGGCGCTCAGGCGTCTGGTATCAACGAAATCATCGTCGGCTTCGCGATCGAAATCGGCGATCGCAGTCTCGAGCGTCCTGAGTTCAGCCGACATGCTGACATTATACGAACTTTCGTTCGGAATGTCCATATATGCTGTGTAAATTGATATTCAGACCGATTGCGAATCGATGAGATTACATTGGGTCACAGGAACTTCCCAGCGAACCTTTAGGAACAGTTGATGGGTGGAGTGCAACCTGTGCCTCATGGAAACCACAGAAAGGGCCCGCGCCCGTGACGCCGCCCTCCACCTCCTCAACCGCTTGACCTACGCCGCCGCCTTCTCCGCCGTCGGCTTGGTTGGCATCTTTGGCGCCGTCAGCGCCGCGACCATCCCCGCGACATCGACCGCCACGGCCTCATCCTCCACGTCCTCGACGTCGTCCACCTCATCCAGCACCTCGAGCTCATCGAGCTCCACCGGACTGTCCTCATCGAGCGGTGTGAGCTCGTCTTCCTCGAGCACGACCCACGCCGTGTCCGGCGCCTCCCACTAGGGCAAGTGTCCAACTCCCTCCTCTGGTACTCGACCCGCGGCGCCGGCGCCGTGACGCTGATCCTCCTCAGCGCGGTCGTCGTCCTCGGCATCCTCTCCACCCAGCGCGTGCAATCCCAGAGCTGGCCGCGCTTCCTCACGACGGGTCTGCACCGCAACCTTGCCCTGATGACGCTCGTCTTTCTCGCCCTGCACATCGTCACCGCGGTCGTCGATCCGTTCACCAACCTCGGGTGGGGCGCGGCCCTGATCCCGTTCACGTCCTACTACCGCACCTTCTGGCTCGGCCTAGGCGTGATCTGCTTCGAGCTCCTCCTGGCTATCGTCTTGACGAGTCTCGTCCGAGGTTTCCTCGGCCATCGCGCGTGGCGCGCCGTCCACTGGCTCACCTACGCGGCGTGGCCGGTGGGCGTCCTTCACGGTGTCGGCACCGGCACTGACACATGGTCGGCCTGGATGCTGGCGATCACCGCCGGGTGTGTGGCTGCGGTCGGCGTCGCCATCGTGATGCGACTGACCGGGGGCTCCAGCGATCCGCTCGCTACGCCGCGCTCCACCTTCCGCACGGCGGTCGACAGGCGCGAACCGCAATGACGCGCCTCCTCGCAACCGCGGACGATCGACTTCCGCTGCCGCGCGTCGACGGCCGGATCATCGATGCGATCCACCAGTCGGGCCTTGTCGGTCGCGGAGGCGCCGGCTTTCCCACCGCAATCAAGTGGCGCGCCGTCGCGGACCGATCGCGCGGCAACGCCGTGATCGTGGTCAACGGTGCGGAGGGTGAGCCGCGAAGCGAGAAGGACAGGTTGCTCATGACGACGCGTCCCCACCTCATGCTCGACGGTGCCTTCATCGCCGCGCGGGTGCTGAAAGCGCGACGCATCCTCCTCTACATCGGCGAGCGCCATGAATCCGCCCGGCAATCGATGCTGCGCGCGCTGGGCCAGCGCGATGAACCCGAACGAGCCCTGGTCAGCTTCGCCGCGGCGCCTGCGCGCTACGTGGCCGGCGCGGAGATGGCTGCCATCCATTTTTTAAACGAAGGCATCGCCACGCCGACCACGACCCCGCCCTACCCCTTTGAGCGCGGGGTCGACGGAGTGCCGACGCTCGTCCAGAACGTGGAGACGCTTGCTCGTGTCGCCCTGATCGCGCGTGGCACCCCAGCCGACACCGCCCTGATAACTCTCGCCGGCGCCGTGCGGCAGCCTGGTGTCGTCGAGGTGCCTAGCGGGACGACCCTCGGCGAGGCGCTGAGGCTCGGAGGAGGCGCGACGGAGTCGCCGCGCGCGGTCCTCGTGGGCGGCTACTTCGGTTCCTGGATGGAGCCAAGGGTGGCTTGGCCGGCCGCGTTGGACCGCGACCTGAGGCTTGGCTGTGGCGTGATCGGCGTCCTGCCGGCATCGCGCTGCCCTGTTTGCGAGACCGCGGGCATCATGCGCTACCTTGCATCCGAGAGCTCCGCGCAATGCGGGCCCTGCTTCTTCGGCCTGCGGGCCCTCGCCGACGCGTCATCGCGCATCGCAGAGCATGGTTCGAGCGCAGACGACCTCAGACGGCTCCAGCGCTGGGCAACCGAGGTGCGTGGGCGCGGAGCATGCAAGCACCCCGACGGCGCGGTGACGTTCCTCGCCTCGGCGCTGACCGTGTTCGCGAACGAGTTCGCCCAGCACGAGGCACACGAAGCACGCGAGGTCCAGCTGTCCGCATGAGCAGGTCGTTCACGCTCACGATCGACCGCATCAAGTGCGACGGACGCGGGCTCTGCGCCGAGCTGCTGCCCGAGCTCATCCGGCTCGACGAATGGGGCTATCCGATCATCGCCTCCGGAGCAATTCCGGAGCACCTGCTGCCACTTGCGCAGCGCGCCGTTGATGATTGCCCTGTACTCGCGCTCGCGCTCCGGCGAGCTGACCGCAAACAATGAGCGTCAGCGTGCTTGGCATCGCCGACGACCGCGCGCTTGGAAGCTCGGTCCGCGTCATCGTCACGCGGCCTCAGTCGCTGACGGCCGCGAAGGCCGCCGTCGACGACGTCCTCCGGGCGATCGACGCGGCCGCCAGCCGCTTTCGCGAGGACAGCGAGCTGAGCCGCCTGAACGCAGCTCCCGACCATGTCGTCAGCGTGAGCCCATTGCTTGCCAAGGCGATCGGGGAAGCGCTCCGCGGGGCGAGGCTTACGGAGGGCGCGGTCGATCCGACGGTCGGCCACGCCATGCGGCTCATCGGCTACGACGCCGACTTCGGCTCCGTCCCTCCGTTCGCCGAAGGCCTTCAACTGGTGGCTCGTCGCGTTCCGGGCTGGCAGGCGGTCCAGTTCAGCCCCGGTAGCGGGACGGTCATCGTCCCCCGCGGCGTGGAGCTCGACCTGGGCGCCACAGCCAAGGCGCTCGCTTCGGACATGGCGGCCGCATCGGCATTCAACGCGATGGCGAAAGAAGGTGGCGTGCTGGTCAGCCTTGGCGGCGACATCGCCGTTGCGGGCGAGCCGCCGCCGCAGGGCTGGTCGATCCAGGCCAGCGAGGACGCGGCCACGCCGATCTCGGACAGCGATGAGGCCGTCTCCATCAACTCCGGCGGCATGGCGACATCGGGTACGACCGTCCGGCGATGGGTTCGCGGCCAGACGATCCTGCACCACATCATCGACCCCGCGACCGGCCTGCCGGCCGACAGCGTCTGGAGGACGGCCACCGTCGTCGCGGGAAGCTGCGTCGACGCCAATATCGCGTCGACGGCCGCCATCGTCTTGAGCGACCGGGCCCCGGCTTGGCTCGTAGAGCGAAAGCTGGCCGCCCGGCTGATCGATCGCGACGGCGGCGTCCACCGGCTCGCCGGCTGGCCCCGTCAACCCTGACAAATCGAAGCTGATCCCCAACAATCTCTGAGCAATTTCCCAGGAATCTCGATCAGCATGGACATGGTGAACAAAGAAACGGCCCGGGTCCTCGTCGTCGACGATGAGCCGAACATCACTGAGCTGGTGGCGATGGCCCTCCGCTACGAGGGCTTCACTGTCAAGACCGCAGCGACCGGCCGCGGCGCCCTGACCGCCGTCACCCAGTTCTCTCCGTCCCTCGTCATCCTCGATGTGATGCTTCCCGACATCGACGGGATCGAGGTCCTAAAGCGGCTCAACAGCGCCGGCGCCAAAGTCCCGATCATCTTCCTGACCGCAAAAGACGCCACCGAGGACAAGGTCCACGGCTTGACCATCGGCGGCGACGACTACGTGACCAAGCCGTTCAGCATCGAAGAGCTCATGGCGCGCGTCCGCGTCGTGCTGCGCCGGCACGGCAACAACGCAGAGACCGGCAAGCTTGCGCTCGCGGACCTCGAGCTCGACGACGAAGCACACGAGGTCCGTAGGCATGGCCACGTCGTCGAGCTCACCAACACGGAGTACCGGCTCCTTCGTTATCTGTTGATCAACGCCGGCCGCGTGCTGACGCGCAGCCAGATCCTTGATCACGTGTGGCATTACGACTTCGGCGGCGACGCGAGCGTGCTCGAGACATACATCAGCTACCTGCGGCGCAAAGTGGATCGCTACGATCCGCCGCTGCTCCAGACCGTGCGCGGCGTGGGGTACGTGCTCCGAACGCCACGAAAATGACGCTGTCGCTCCGCGGGCGGCTGCTGATCGGCGTCATCGCTCTCGTGGTCATCGGACTTTCCGCCTCCAGCATTGCGACTTACGCCACACTCCAGAAGTCACTGGTAGGCCGCGTCGACGCGCAGCTCGAAGGCGGCCGCATCGAGGCGAACTCGGCTCTTAGCGGATCGCAGCGCGGCCCCGGTCCTCCCTCGCGATTCCCGACCGGCACCGTGGTCGAACTCCTGAACCAAGACGGATCGATGGTCGACATCAAGGTCTCGACCCCCTTTGGAGGCACGCCGTCGTCGGCGCGCCCGATCCTGCCCAAAACGCTTCCCTCCCAACCGACCGACCACCCGGCGCCGCCGTTCACCGTCTCAGGCACCAGCGACATCGCGCACTTTCGCGTCACCTACTGGCCGGAGGATTCCTTGGGCGGCCGAATCGTGGTCCTCGCGATCCCCCTCACGGACGTCGAAGCGACGCTGGATCAGCTCCTCATCCTGGAAGCCGTCATCGGCGCGGGCATCGTCCTCGCGACGGCGCTGCTGGCGTTTGTGATCATCCAAATCGGGCTCCGTCCCCTGCAGCGCATGGGCGCCGCCGCGGGAGAGATCGCCGCCGGCGACTACAGCCGTCGCGTCGAGCCAGCGACGCCCAGGACCGAGATCGGCCGGCTTGGTCTGGCCCTCAACGCGATGCTGAGCCAGATCGAGGCCGCCTTCGAGCAGCGAACCGCATCCGAGCGCCGGTTGCGCCGGTTCATCGCCGACGCCTCGCACGAACTGCGCACGCCACTCACGTCGATCCGTGGATATTCCGAGATGCTCCGCCGGGGCGCGTCGGAATCGCAGGCCGACTCCGACCTCGCGCGGCGAAGGATCGAGGAGGAGTCGGTGCGGATGTCCACCTTGGTCGACGATATGCTGCTCATCGCCCGCCTCGACCAGGGCCGGCCGCTCGAGACCAAGCCAGTCGACCTCCAGGCCATTGCGCGCGACGCCGCAGCCGACGCACGCGCGGTCGCACCCAAGCGTGAGATCACCCTGCAGGCGCCCGGGGCCGTGGTGGTGAGCGGCGACGACACGCGCCTTCGCCAGGTCGTCGGCAACCTGGTCCGTAACGCACTCGTGCACACCCCTTCAGCCTCGCCGATCGAGATCGCAATCAGCGCGCAGGACGGGACCGCGCAGCTCTCGGTGGTCGACCACGGACCCGGGCTGCGGCCCGAGGACCGCGAGCGGATCTTCGAGCCCTTCTACCGCGCCGATCCAAGCCGCAGCCGGGACAGCGGAGGAGCGGGCCTGGGTCTCTCGATCGTCAACGCCGTCGTGGTCGCGCACGGCGGGCATGTCCAGGTGAAGGAGACCAGCGGCGGCGGGGCGACCTTCGAGGTAGCCCTGCCGCTCGCCCGCTGACTCGCCTAACCCAGCCGCCCGTACCCGGATGCGGACAAGAACTGTTGAGCGATCACCAAGTAGCCGGCGTCACTTGCGTGAACGTCCTGCAGTGACGTACAGAAAAGCGTGAGAGCGCAAAGCGTGACCGACTCGTCGGACGCCAGGTTGAAGGGAGTGAAGGCATCGGCTGTTCGCCCCCTGACCAGAGCGGCATCGCCTGCCAGGACAGAGTTCAATAATTCCGCACCCGCGTTGGTACCGGGGTCCAGGACCGCAAATGGGTTGTAGTACTCCATGACGATGATCTCGGCACCTGGCGCCGCGGCCCGAAGCCTCGAGAGGATCACGCCCATGTTCTGGCGCACCGTAGCAATGGCGCCCGCGAAACACGTCTGATCGGCGCCGCACGAATTCGCGTCATTGGCCCCAAGGTCGATCGTGATCGGGCTGACCTGACCTGGATGGGACTTCAGGAAGCTGATCGCGGCATCCAGCTGCGCGCCGCCGTAGGCGCGATGAAGCCTAAAACCGAGAGCCGTATACGGGCAACCTCCCGCCATGAACGACGATGTTGTCTCGTCAGGGCATCCCAGATTGACCGTTTCAATGGCGGGATTGATTCCCTGAAGCATGCCCGCGAAATCGTCGACGTAGCCGGTGACGAACGCGGACGGATTCTCGGTTGGCAAGTTGGCAATGAACTTGCTTTGCTGATACCCGAAAGCGAGCGAGTCACCAAGGGCCAGATAAAACGACTTGGGAGGGTTGAATTTCGGGTTCGATGTCGAAGCCGAGGCCGGAAGCGCGGCAAGGACAAGCAGGGAAAGAGCTGCGAGCAGGGCGAGAAATCGCACTCTCATGGGAAAACCTCCTCACCAGATCCCAACGGCGACCACAGCGGCGTGATGTGGAAATCTAATCACGCTTGGGTTCAAGCCGCCATTGCGCCGTTTGGGCGGAACGCGAGCACGTCACCCGCGTAGTCGCCCACGACCACAAAATCGGCGCCGGCCAGCGCGGGCCCGCTGCGGACTGCCGAATGCGTGTCGTAACTCCACAGCTGGTGGCCGTCGGCGGTCGACAGCGCAATGACCGAGCCTGCATTGAGGTCGCCGAACACAGCGCCCGTCCCAAAAACGACCGTCCCTTTCCCGACCGCCGGTGCGGAATAGACAGGTCCCGCTGTTTCGTGGCGCCAGATCACGGCGCCGTCGGAAGCCCGCACCGCAAACATCCCCGTTGGTGGACTCGCGGACACGGCATAGATGTTGGCGCCGTCATACGCGGGCGACGCTAGAAGACCGTGCACGGCGCTGCCCTGTACGAGCTGTCGCGACCAGACGCTCGCGCCAGATGCCGCGTCGAGCACCGCGAACAGACCCTGCACAGATGCCTGGGCGACCACCTCGCGACCGCCGAGCATGTACACGATCGGACTCGCTCCTACGTCGAGATCATGTCCCTGGTCGGGATACAGGCTCGCAAACCACCTCCGGGCGCCAGTCAGCGGATCGAACGCGAGCACGCCGTCGTCGGGATTGCCGACGCCGACGAAAGCGATGCCTTGCTTGTCGACCGCGGGCGTCGACCACACGCCGTCGCCGGGCTCGCAGCCTCGCCGCACGCACAGGGTCCAGCGCTCGCGGCCCGTCGCGACGTCGAGTCCCACGAGACTCCCGGCGACGAGCGGCGTGTCGCCGTATGGCGAGGCGAGACCGATGACGAGAACCTCGCGATACACCGCCGGCGACGCCCAGATGCTGACGTTCGGCGGACCTTGCCACCGCCACGCGTCGGTTCCGTCGTCAGCGTGGAGCGCGTAGATCGTGCCGGCAAGCGTGCCCACGAACAGCTGCCGCTCAGCGACCGTGGGAGAACCGGCGATCGCGCCCAGGCCATGCCGCGACCATCGTGTCTTTCCGGTTGCCGAATCGAGCGCGGCGACCGTGCCGCCTGCGCTGGCGACATACACGACCCCGGCCGAGACCACGGGCGTGCCGTCGACCGCGCCGTCGAGACGCGTGCGCCAGGCCAGTCGAAGACGCACAGCGGTGCCTGCGTCAAGGGTCGCGCTCGGTGGGTGTCCGTCCCGGGCCAGGTCGCCGCGGTACATGGTCCAGAGCTCGGACGCCACCCCGGTCGGCGCGAGCGGAGTGGCCGAACTGCCCGCCGTGCACGCAGCCAGCACGACCATCAAGAGCGCGGACATTTTCTGAGCCATCTCCAAGCTTTGTCTCAGGCGGCTGTGAGGACGCGACGCCATCGTTGTGCTCGGCGCCCGATGCCACCTCGGGCCATTCCCAATAACGTAGGGGCCGACCCCCTAGCGGCCCCTACACCTCTCTCCCCCCAGGTGGTCAGGACAGCTTCCAGCGGATGCCCTGCAGCACAGGCTTCGCCTCTGCCACGTATGGCTTGAGGTTGTCCTGGCGTGTGACGACCATGACGATGTAGTAGACGCTACCGCTGGTGTTCGCTCCCGCAAACAGCGACGCTGCGGCCGGCACCGAGTGGCCCCCCGCGGTGAGCGTGAAGCAAAGCGTCCAAGACACCCCGTGAGCGCCGTTGAACGTGCCGTTCGTGGCGGTCGTTCCGGGACACGTCCGCGTATCTGGGTAGTTCTGCTTGAAGTAAGAGTCGATGGTGCTCTTGTTGTCCTGCGCGGTCTGGGTCGGGCTCGACCGGCCGCTGGCGGCGGTCACCGAGCCTTCGCTGTTCGGGTCGGTGAGGACGATCGCCTCGCTGTCCTTGTTGGCCACCGACCAGCCTGCCGGCACCGGCATGGTCACACCGTCGTTTGACTCGGTGCTCGCTCCCGACTTCGGGGTTGCGGTCGGCGACCCGACCGGAGTCGGCGTGCCAACGGGCCTTGGGCTTGAAAGTTCCGGAGAAGAGAGGGGGCTTCCATTCGTGCCGTTGCTCGAGCGGTTGCCGATGATCGCCAGCGCCGTGCCGCACCCGGCCATCAAGACGACCAGGGCCACGATGGCGGCGATGATCAGCACCCAGGGTGTGCGATGCACCGGGGGAACCGGGCCGGTCGGCATGTAGTACGGGCTCTGGTAGCCGCCGGGCTGGCCCATCGGGGGCGCGAAGCCCGGAGGTGGCCCTGGCGGTGGTCCTGGGGGCGGTCCCTGCATGGGAACTACGGCAACCGGCGGCCCTGTAAAGGGCGTGCCGCACGACATGCAGAACTGGTTGCCATCCGGGTTCTGAGCGCCACACCGCGCGCAGGTCATCGCCACCTCGCCACCTAGGCAGACCCCGAAGACGCTTTCGTCGGCTCCTCGCCCACCGGCTTGCGTGCGCGCTTCAGGGCGTTGGGCGAGGCCGTAAGGGCCACACCGCAGTTGGGGCAGAAACCAGACGCCACGATGTGCATGTGGCAGTTGGGGCACACGGTCTCCGCGAACCCCATGTGGGCTGCTTCCTCCAGCAGCGCGTGGTGGAGCAGGTAGCGGACATAGATGAGGAGTGCGCCGACGACAACGGCCTGGAAGACCAGGACAAGAAGTGGGCTTACCGCCGACTCCTTCAGGAGCAGCGTGCCAAGGGAGAACGCAACGTGCGCGATGACAGCCATCGCGACGCCACCGATCTCGCGGCCGGCCAGGCTTCCGCGGCGATACCGCCAGACCGCCGCGACGATCATCCCCGTCGCGCTGCCCTGGAGGAGTGGTTGGAAAACCGCCAGAGTGGTCAGGTCGAAGATCCAGTTGCCGGGCGTCAGGTGCGCGGGCAGGCTCGTCAGCGCGCTGGAGAACGCGACTAGTGACTCCGCGACGCTGAACCCAAGACCCGCCGCCACGCCGAACACAAGGCCGTCGACCGTCTCTGGAAAGTTGAGCCGGTTCGGCAGAAACAAAGCGGGAAGCGGCTTCAGCGCTTCCTGGACGACAGGGACAAGCAGGCCCAAGAAGAGCAGCGTTCCCACGCTGACCCCGATGTTGGTGAGCGGGTTGCCGACGGCGGGAAATGGGTTGTACGCGGCGCGCTCGATGAGCGTCAGGACGAGGCCGATGACGGCTCCGCCACCGATCGTGAAGCCCAGGACGATCGCCGGCTCGTCGCGGTAGACCTGCGCCTCGTACAGGTAGATCAGGTACAGGACCGGGACGAGGAACGTGGCGACAAGGATCGCCGCCGTGATCAGCCCGGCGACATAGAGGAGAGCGATGCCGGCCAGGCCGACCGCGAATGCCCAGCGGAACTCATGGATCTTGTGCTGGCCGAGATGCGGGAACAGCGTCGTGAACACCGACGGCTGGACGACATGCTCCGCGGGATGCGCTGCGTAGCTGTGCTCACGTATTTTGGCGCTCGCGCTCGCCTTTCCGAGCTCACCGGTCGTGCCTTGATGGGCACCGCAACGCGTGCAGAACACGCCGTCCGGAACGTCGTTCGAGCAGTGGTCGCAGCGCACGGGGCGTAAGGATATCCGGCCCGCGCGGGGCCTTAGGCCTGCTTAGCTTCCTCGGCTTCGGACGGCACCCAGCCCCTGATGAAGTGGCAGGAATAGTGGCCGGGATGCTTCTCGAAGTACCGCTGGTGGTAGTCCTCCGCGCGCCAGAAGTCGGTGGCCGGAACGATCTCGGTCACGATCTTGCGGTCGAAGAACTTCTGCGCCTCTTGCTCTGACTTGAGAGCGGCCTTCTCCTGCTCGGGGCTGTGGAAGAAGATCACCGAGCGGTACTGGTGGCCCATGTCCGGTCCCTGCCGGTTGAGCGTCGTCGGGTCGTGCATGTTCCAGAACGAATTCAGCAGCTGCTCATACGAGACCTTGGACGGGTCGTAGGTGACCTCAACCGCCTCGGCATGGCCGGTGCGGCCCATGCACACCTGCTCGTAGGTGGGTTTGTCGACGTGGCCGCCCTCGTAACCCGAGACAGCTTCTATCACTCCCGGGACCTCGTTGAAAAGATGCTCGAGGCCCCAGAAGCATCCGCCGGCGAAAGTGGCTTTCTCCATCTCACCCTCCAACATATTCAGGACACATCATGATCCCCCAGCCGGACGATTCCCTAACCGCCGCGCCTCGTCGGCGTTGGTGGCACCTGGCAACCATCTACGTGATCGCGCTCCCCGCCTTCCGCGCCTGCGACGCACGCCTGTACCATCTCGCGCCAGATCCCCAGGCCGGCAGCGTCAAGCGGGAGGAGTAATGAACGCAAATCAACTCCTGGTCGTACTGATGGCCGCCACGGCGGTCCTCTCGCTGTGGGCAGCATTTTTCGCGACCCGCGCCGACTGGGCTACCCGCCGCGCGATGAAGAGCTGGGATAGCGCGACCAAACCGATACCGAAGCTTGTCTTCACCGGCCAGGTCTCGCCTGGACAGGCGATCGACCTGGAGGTAGAGAACCTCGGTGGGACGCTGGCCGCCGGGGGCATCATCGTGCACGCGAGCGACGAGCTTTACGGCGGGGAGCTGACGCTGCCACAGAACGCGTCGGCTCGGCATATCTCACTTCCCTTCATCGTCAAGGCCTGGAAGCGCGCACTCGAGCCGGAATGCCTCGTGCTCGTTGTCCGCGACGTCAGCGGGCGGTGTTGGGACTATGCCGACGGTGGCAAGCAGATCAAAAACCCGCGTCGCTGGCTGTCGGGCCAGCTGCGTGGTCTTCGCATGCAGGGCATGATCGATTTCCCGGGCGTGGCCGGCAAGGAGAAACGCTAAACGCCCTAGTGCGTGTGGTCCAGCTCAGCTTTCAGCTTTAGCTCGACGTTTCCCTTGAGTGCTTGCGAGATCGGGCATCCATCCTTGGCCGCATCGGCCAGCTTCTGAAACTCACCCGCTTCGATGCCGTGGATGTGCCCCCTCACGGTCAGCGTGATCGTCGTGATGCCGGTGCCTGGGACGAACTCGACCTCCGCGGTCGTGTTCAGGCGCTCAGGATGATGGCCGGCCTTGCTCAGACCGTTGGAGAAAGCCATCGAGTAACACGCCGCGTGCGCAGCGGCAAGGAGCTCCTCGGGGCTCGTCCCGCCGTGCGTCCGCTCAGCGCGATTGGCCCAGTTCACCGGGAACTCGCTGAATGCTCCGCTCGCGACCTTCACGCGCCCCTTGCCGCTTGCGAGGTCGCCTTCCCAAACCGCATCCGCCCTGCTGACCGCAGCCATTCACGCACCTCCCGGAATTTCGGCCATAAACGTTCAACTAGCCTAACCAGATGCAAGCGCACGAGATTCCGGGGCTCGATCCGCAGCCTCGCGACGCCGAGGGTCATGGCTACGTTGACTTTCTCGCCTCGAACAAGCTCAGCGTCGGGCTTGCGATATGGCCGGCGGGGTCAGTCGACCGTCAGCGTCCGCATGAAGAGGACGAGGTCTACTACGTGATCACCGGGCGCGGCACGATCTGGGTCGCGGACGAAGACCGCCCTGTCAGGGCAGGAAGCCTTGTCTTCGTCGCGGCTCAAGTCGAGCACCGCTTTCACGACATCGAAGAGGACCTACGCGTGCTGGTTTTCTGGGCGCCGCCGCACGTGGCCACACCCGGCTAGTACTGCCGGGTCGCCGTCCTCTCGGTCTCGGTCGATTCGGTCACGCTCTTCATCTCTGCCACTGTCCCCATCGCCTTGTTGCGCAGGTGCCTTGCCTTCTTGCCGCTCCACTCCTGCATGTCGCGGCCCGTGGCCATCACCTTGTCGTAGGCCATGTGGCGGCGCAAGCTGCCTTGCCGGCGGTCGAAGAAATACCCAAGTGCGGCCGCGATCGCCATCCCGCCGGCAAACCACATTGCAGCGGTCTTCCACAACGGCCGCCGAGGCTTCGTCACGACGACGGGCATCGGCCGGTCGCGAAGCTGGTTTGCCATCTGCAGCAGGTCGCTCGACCGGTCCCGAATCATCGACGGTACGTTCTTGAGCTCCTCGGCCCGCTTCGATGCGGCCCTCGCTTTGTCGGTCAATCGTTTTGTTTCCATACTCAGGAAACGATCGCTTTCGGATCGTTACTCGCCGACAAGACGCGGCGCACCTCGCGCGCCACCTCCACGTCCTCTCGCGCCTTGACCACGAGCGTCGGAACCTGCGCGCCGGGCGCGCTGATATCGCTGTCAGCGCGCAGGTTCGCGTTGAGGGTCGGGCCAATCTCGAGACCGAGGAACCGCAAGCCGGCCACGGCCGCAGCGCGCACCGGCGCCGAGTTCTCCCCCACGCCTCCGGTGAACACCAGCACATCGAGACCGTTCATCGCCGCCGCCATGGATGCGATGAGCGCGCGAAGGCGGTGAATGTACACATCGAATGCCAGCTCGGCGCGCTCGTCGCCATCGGCGATCCGTTTGAGGATCTCGCGCATGTCCGAGGTGCCGGCAAGGGCTTGCAGACCGCCCTGGCGATCGAGCGCCTCGGTCAGCGCCGGCTCTGCGATGCCGGCGTGTCGCTGCAACCACAGCAGCATCCCCGGGTCGACGGTGCCGGAGCGCGTCGCCATCACAAGGCCCTCGAGCGGCGTGAATCCCATCGTCGTATCCACCGACCGGCCCGCGCGGACGGCCGCGAGCGAAGCGCCCGCACCGAGGTGACAGGTGACGACGCGCAGTTCCGTCGGCGGCCGGTGCAGGATCTCCGCCGCGCGCCGAGCGGCGTACGCGTGCGAGAAGCCGTGAAATCCGTAACGCAGGATGCCGAAGCGCTCGCGCCACTCTTGCGGGACCGCGTAGGTCGACGCTGCCTCCGGCATCCGGGCGTGGAACGCGGTGTCCAGACAAGCAACCCCTGGCACGCGCGGCAGCAGCTCGCGTGTCGCCGAGATGCCGGAGAGGGCGGCCGGAAGATGCAAAGGAGCCAGGTCGCTGATCGTGACGAGGTAGCGGACGACCTCGGGGTCGATCCGGACCGACGTTCGATAGCGAGGCCCGCCGTGCACGACGCGGTGGCCGATGGCCTCGACGCCTTCCATCGCGTGGAGTGTGGTGGCGAGCTGACTCTCGTCGAGCCGTCCCTCGGCGACCTCGAACTCGCGGTCCACGAGGACGCGGTCGTCGCTGTCGATCAGGCTCAGCTTGAGAGAGCTCGATCCTGCGTTGAGGACGAGGACGCGCAATGCCCTAGTTGGGCCAAACCCAGGTGGTGATATCGGGAGGGTCTTGGCCGTGGTCGCGCGTGTACTGCCGGCTGCGCAGCCGCCGGTCGACCATCTCCTGCCTGACATGAGCCGCCGTGGAACCGAGCGAAGGCACGCGGTCGATCACATCGATGACGAGGTGGTAGCGATCGAGGTCGTTGAGCATGACCATGTCGAAGGGCGTGGTCGTCGTGCCTTCCTCCTTGTATCCGCGGACGTGGATGTTGGGGTGATTGGTGCGCCGGTACGTCAGACGATGAATCAGCCAGGGGTAGCCGTGGTACGCGAATATCACGGGCCTGTCTTTCGTGAAAACCTCGTCGAACTCCGCATCGGTGAGACCGTGAGGATGCTCGTGCGGCGGCTGGAGCCGCATGAGGTCTACCACGTTCACCACCCGGACCGCGAGCTGCGGGAGATGCGAGCGGATCAGGTCCGCGGCGGCGAGGGTCTCGAGCGTCGGCACGTCGCCGGCGCATGCAAGCACGACGTCAGGCTCGCGGCCCTCGTCTGTGCTCGCCCAATCCCAGATGCCGAGGCCACGCGAGCAGTGGGCGATCGCCTGGTCCATCGTCAGGTAGTTGAGGGCCGGTTGCTTGCCCGCGACGATCACGTTGACGTAGTTGCGGCTGCGCAGGCAGTGGTCGGTGACTGACAGCAAGCAGTTCGCGTCTGGCGCGAGATAGACGCGGATGACCTCGGCCTTCTTGTTGACGACGTGGTCGATGAAGCCCGGGTCCTGATGTGAAAAGCCGTTGTGGTCCTGCCGCCACACGTGCGACGAGAGCAGATAGTTGAGAGACGCAATCGGCCGCCGCCATGGAACCGCCCGCGTCGTCTTCAGCCACTTGGCGTGCTGGCTGAACATCGAGTCGATGATGTGGATGAAGGCCTCATAGCAGTCGAACAGGCCATGGCGACCTGTCAGCAGGTATCCCTCGAGCCAGCCCTCGCACATATGCTCGCTCAAGACCTCCATGACACGTCCGTCGGGCGCGAGGTGATCGTCGCCGGGCACCGTCTCGGCGTCCCATGCTCGGTTCGTGGCTTCGAGGACCGAACCCAGCCGGTTCGAGACCGTCTCGTCCGGGCCCATGATCCGGAAGTTGTCGGGATTCTTCTTCACGACGTCGCGGAGGTAGGTGCCCATGACGCGCGTCGCCTCGCTCGACGTCGTGCCCGGGCTCGCCACCTCGACGGCGTAGTCGCGGAAGTCTGGAAGCCGCAGGTCTATCAGCAGCTCGCCGCCGTTGGCGTGCGGGTTCGCGCTCATTCTGCGATCCCCCGTCGGCGGCAGGCTGGCGAGCTCGTCCATCAGCCTGCCCGAGCTGTCGAAGAGCTCTTCGACGTGGTAGCTGCGCATCCATTCCTCGAGGACCTGGATGTGGTCCGGATGCGATGCGAAATCGGTGACCGGCACCTGGTGCGCGCGGAACGTGCCTTCGATCTGCTCGCCGTCGACGATCTTCGGGCCGGTCCAACCCTTGGGTGTACGCAGGATGAGCATCGGCCACGCCGGACGTCCCTTCTGATGATCCCCATCCGACCGGGCCGCCGAAGGCTGCCGGGTCACCTTCCCCCCAGGCGGGGAAAGGAAGCGAGCGCCATCCTGGATGCGCGCTATCTCATCCAGCGACCACTCGAGCGCGGCCGCCATCTCCTGGTGCACCTTCGGCGGGTCATCGCCGCTGACGATCACAGGCTCATGGCCGTAGCCACGCATCAACTCAAGGAGCTCGCTCTCCGGGATGCGGGCGAGCACCGTCGGGTTGGCGATCTTGTAGCCGTTGAGATGAAGGATGGGCAGCACCGCACCGTCGCGAGCCGGGTTGAGGAACTTGTTCGAGTGCCAGCTAGCCGCCAGGGGTCCTGACTCGGCCTCGCCGTCGCCGACGATGCAGAACACGGTGAGCTTCGGGTTGTCGAACGCCGCACCGTAGGCGTGGACGAGCGCGTAACCGAGCTCGCCGCCTTCGTGGATGGAACCGGGGGTCTCGGGCGCGTTGTGGCTCGGGATGCCACCCGGAAAGGAAAACTGGCGGAACAGGTTGCGGATCCCGGTCTCGTCCCTGCTCACGTTGGGATAGCGCTCGGTGTACGTGCCTTCGAGGTAGGCGTTCGCGACGCCGGCCGGACCGCCGTGTCCCGGACCCATGATGTAGATCGCGTCGAGGTCTCGCTTCTTGATCACGCGATTGGCGTGCGCGTAGATGAAGTTCAGTCCCGGCGTCGTACCCCAATGGCCGAGCAGCCTCGGCTTGATGTCGTCCAGTCGCAGTGGCCTCTTCAGCAGGGGGTTGTCCAGCAAGTAGATCTGGCCCGCGGAGAGGTAATTTGCCACGCGCCAATACGCATGGATCAGCCGCAGCTCTTCAGCGTCGAGCGGCTGGGCGCGGCTGACGTCGGGCGCCTCGACGCTCCTCGTCTGCTTCATGCGTCCCCCACCACCCATCATCATGGCGTGGTGGCTGGCGCGCGGCCGGTGGCCGTTATCGCAGCGCTCGACGAGGAGGCCCAGGCGCTTGTGCGCAGGATGCCCCGCTCGGAGAGCGTCGGACCGCACGTTTTGATCTGGGAAGCGGGTGGGCTTGTGGTGATCGTTGCCGGCGTAGGCAAGGTCGCGGCCGCGATCGCCGCCCAGTACGCATGCGACGTGTTCAAACCCCGGTGCATCATCGCGATCGGGCTCGCTGGCGAGCTCGAGAGCCGGGCCCGCAGAGGACGCGTCGTAGTCGCTTCCGGCGCGATCCAGCACGATATCGACGCCAGGCCGCTCACCGACACCAAGGGCGTGATTCCGGGACTTGGGATCCGCCTGATCGAGGCAGATTCGGCGGTGAGCGAGATGCTGCTCCGTGCTGCGCGATACAAGGCAGAGGACGCGCAGGCGGGACTGGTCCTGACGGGCGACCAGATCGTTACGTCGCGCCAGGTGCGGGACGCCCTCGCCCGCGATTTTCCGGACGCCGCCTGCATCGACATGGAGACCGCGGCGGTGGCGCAGGTCGCACATCAGAACCGCGTGCCATGGTCCGGCGTGCGAATCACCTCCGACTCGGCCGACGAGACGTTCGACCTGAAAGGCGTGATGGGGTTCGGGGCCGACACAGCGGCCAACCTGTTCGAGAGCATCATTCACGCGGTGGTGGACGAGCTGTGATCCAGGCCTCGGCGCGGTGGCTGTCCGCCGAAGAAGCGATGGGTCAGGTGCGCGCGGGCGATCTGGACCCGCAGGCCGTCGTCCAGGCGCACCTCGACGCGATCGACCGTTTCGAAGAGCGTATCCATGCTTACATCCACGTCGATCGCGCGGCGCGATCCACTTCCGGCGTGACACTCGCGGTCAAGGACAGCCTGCCGGTCGCGGGCATGCCTTACACCTACGGCACGACCTCGTGGCGCGACCGGATCGCGGACGGGGATGCGGTTCCGGTGGCGCGGGCACGGGCCGCGGGGATGGCGATCCTCGGCAAGACGAACCTTCCGGAGCTAGCTGCATCGATTGGCACGTCGAACACGATCTTTCCGCCCACGCACAACCCGTGGCGAGACGGGATCACACCAGGCGGGTCGAGCGGCGGCAGCGGGGCGGCCGTGGCGGCCGGGATGGCGTCGGTGGCATTGGGAGGCGACACCGGCGGGTCGATCCGCATCCCGGCCTCGTGCTGCGGCGTGGTCGGTCTGCGGCCGACGCCCGACCGCATCCCATCGGAGGAGGTGGACGCCACCGTCCTGCAGTCGCGCGGACCGATGACGCGCTCCGTCTCCGACGCCCGGCTTCTCTTTTCGATCATGACGTCAACACGTCCTCAAGAACGGTTCGCGAAACGCCCAATGGTCGTCGGTATGACGTACGCCGGAGCCGACCCTGCCTGCGCCGAGGCATGCCGTCGCGCGGGGGCCGCACTAGACGACGCGGGCCACGAGGTCGAGGAGATCGGCTGGGACCCAGATCCGGTCACACAGGGTTACGGCACGGTGAGGCGAGCCAGCATGGCGAGCTTCCCCGCCGACCTTTCCACCTTCGGCCCCGGCATCCAGAAGCTCGCCGCCGAGGGTCGCGGCCTGAGCGCGATGGACTACTTCCGCGCGTTCGAGAAGGCGACCGATGCCGCGAATCGCGCCGTCGGTTTGCCGCTGCAGACACGATTTGATTTTCTGCTGACGCCGACGCTCGGCCTGCTCCCCATGCCGATCGAGAAGGTTCCCGCCTTCCTCGGCGAAGAGTGGGCGCGCTACGTGCAGTTCGTGCTGCCTGTCAGCTTCGCGCGCACGCCGGCGATCTCGATCCCGGCCGGACTACACGAGGGGTTGCCGGTCGGAGTCCAGCTGGTCGGGCGGTTCGCACAGGAATACGACCTGCTCGACTTCGCCGAACAGCTCGAGGCGATGCCCGGGTTCGGTTTTCAACGACCGCCCGAGATGGATCGATGAAAGCCCAGCGCGTGGACATGTTCGTCTGTCCATCGGCAACCCCGGCCGACACCTCTGGCCTGCAGGCGCTCGCGGATGCGGGCAAGATCAAGCCGGACACGCTCGTGGCGCTTGTGGGCAAGACCGAAGGCACGGGCGCGCATGACGACTGGGGGCGCGTGTGGGCCGACGTCGCGCTGCGCGACTGGACGGCGAAATTTCTCGGCATCCCGGTGGGCGAGGTCGCAAAGCACGTGATCTTCGTCCTCTCGGGCGGGTGCCCGGGCGTGATCACTCCGCACATCGCTGCGGTGACGCGGGAATGGCTCGACGTGCCTGATGGGAGTCAGGACGGCGAGAAGCGGCTGGTCGTTGGACGGGCCGGCTCGGACGCGATCACGCCCGAGGAGGTCGGCCGGATGGGACAGATCCGCAAGGTCGCCGACGCGACGCACAAGGCGATGGCCGACGCGGGACTGACCGATCCCAAGGACGTGCACCTTGTGATGGTCAAGGTGCCGGGGCTGACGACCGCCAGCATCGCGGACGCGGAGTCGCGTCACAAGACCGTGGTGTCACATGACCTGACCTTCGGACCGGAAGGCGCGGGCGCCTACGCGAACGACGCGGCGGCCCTGGGCGTGGCGATGGCGCTCGGCGAGGTACCGGAATCGAAGCTCGCGGATGACGTGGTGCGTCGGGACTGGGACCTGTACTCCGAGGTCGCGATGACCTCGTCGGGCGGTGAGAAGCGGCATGGCGAGGTCGTCGTCTTCGGCAACTCGACCTCGTCCGCGAGTGCGCTGCAGATCGGACACGCAGTGACGCGCGACTTCATCGACGCGGCCGGTGTGCGCCAGGCGCTGCGGTCAGCAGGCCTCCGCTTTAAAGACGGTTTGCCTGATGAAGCCGACCTCTCCCGACTCGTGCATGTCTTCGCCAAGTCGGTGATTCCCGGCAGCGACCAGGTCCGCGGCCAGCGGATCACCCTGCTCGACGACGCTGACGCCTATCAGATCGGCAAAGCGCTCGGCGGCATGCTCGTGGCGTCGGTCACGGGCCGCACCACCAACTACGTGAGCGGTGGCGAGCGCAACTCGCACCAGGGTCCCCCCGGCGGCAACATCGTCGCCGCCGTCGTCCGCGCGAACTGAGTATCGTCTCGCGGGCATGAGCGCGATCGTGGCCGAAGGGCTCGTCAAGATCTACCGCTCCCGGAAGAGCGAGGTCCGCGCCCTCGACGGGCTCGACCTGACCGTGGCCGAAGGCACCGTGCTCGGCTTGCTCGGCCCCAACGGCGCCGGAAAGACAACGACCGTGCGCATCCTGGCGACGCTTCTGCGGCCCGACTCCGGACGTGCGACCGTGGGGGGCCTCGACGTCGTCCACCAGGCTCAGCAGATCCGGCGCCTCATCGGCCTGTCCGGCCAGTACGCCGCCGTGGACGAGAACCTGACCGGGCGGGAGAACCTCTGGCTGTTCGGGCGTCTGTACCAGCTGCCCAGCGCCGAGGCACGCCGGCGCGCGGACGACCTGCTCGAGCAGTTCGAGCTGGCCGATGCCGCCGATCGAGTCGTCAAGACGTACTCGGGAGGCATGCGACGCAGGCTTGACCTGGCGAGCGCGCTCACGGGCAGGCCGCGGATCCTCTTTCTGGACGAACCGACGACGGGGCTCGATCCGCGCGGCCGACTGGGCATGTGGGATGTGATACGCGGACTGGTGGATGAGGGCGTGACGCTGCTGCTGACCACGCAGTACCTCGAAGAAGCCGACGCGCTCGCGAACACGATCGCGGTCGTTGACCACGGAAGGATCATCGCCCGCGGCACCTCCGATGAGCTCAAGGCCCAGGTCGGCGGCGAGCGCATCGAGGTGGTCGTGCACACGCGGGACGACATTGCTCGCGCCATTGTTGTCCTGACGGCGGGAATGGATGGCGACCACACGATCGACGAGCACATGCGAAAGATCACCGTGCCGGCACGAGGAGGCGCGCAGCGACTCGCCCACGTCGTGCGCGAGCTCGACGACGCGCAGATCGGCATTGACGACATCGCGCTGCGTCGCCCGACCCTCGATGACGTGTTCCTGTCCCTGACCGGCCACGCCGCCGAGGTCGCCGCCGCATCCGGTGCTTCGGATGGCCGGTAGAGCGGTGCGCCAGGCCCTCGAGGACGGCCTCGTGGTCGCGTGGCGAAACCTGAAGCGGGTGCCGCGCATCCCCGAGCTCGCGGTGTTCGCGATCCTGCAGTCGATCATGTTCGTGCTGCTCTTCGCGTTCGTTTTCGGCGGCGCGATCCCGCTTCCGGGCGGGGCTTCGTACCGCGAGTACCTGATGCCAGGGATCTTTGCCCAGACCATCGTCTTCGCCACCGCCACGACTGCGATAGGAATGACGGACGACCTGAGCAAGGGAATCCTGGATCGTTTTCGCTCCTTGCCGATGGCCCGGTCCGCGGTGCTGAGCGGACGGACGCTGTCCGACGTCGTCTACAACGGTGGGATCCTGATCGTGCTCATGCTGTCCGGGCTTGCCGTCGGGTGGCGCGTGCACACAAGTGTCCCCGAGTTTCTTGCCGGCGTCGGTTTGCTTCTGCTCTTTGCTTTCGTGATGGCCTGGATCGGGGTGTGGCTGGGCCTGACGTTGAGGACAGTCGAGGTGACCCAGCAGGTCTCATTCACAGTTCTGTTTCCCCTGACGTTTCTCTCCAACGTGTTCGTGCCGACGCAGTCGCTGCCCTGGTGGTTGAGGCCGCTCGCCGAGTGGAATCCCGTGAGCGCCCTGACCGCAGCGACGCGACATCTTTGGGGGAATCCGAATCCCTTCGCCCCCAGCGGGCTGCCGGCGGAACATCCGATCGAGCTGACGCTGATCTGGGTCGTGGTCCTGCTGGCGATCTTCGCGCCGCTGGGGGTGTGGCGCTACCGCTCCATGAGCCGGTAGAGCTCGAACAGTCTGAGCGGGGAGAGCGGCATCTCGGTGATCTCGATACCGGTCGCGTCCTCGATCGCGGATGCCAGCACGGCGCCCACCGGGATCACACCGGCCTCGCCCGCCCCCTTCACTCCAAGCGGGTTGAGGGGTGATGGCGTCTCGATGTGGTCGATCTCGATCGGCGGGATCTCGGTCGCGTAGGGCATCAGGAACTCCATGAACGACGCGTTGCGCAGCTGCCCGTCGCCGTCGTAGGCCAGCCGCTCGTAAAACGCGCCGCCGATGCCCTGCGCCACCCCACCCTCGATCTGCCCCTGCAGGACGAGCGGATTGATGACGCGCCCGCAGTCATGGACGACCACGTACTTGAGGATCTCGAGCCGGAATGTCTTCGGGTCCACGCGAACGTAGGCGGCGTGGCAACCCGACGCCCAGGTCGAGCCGGGCGGGCTGTAGTAGCCGGTCGCCTCGAGGCCAGGCTGCTCGCCATCGCGCAACGGTGGCCCCTCGCGCGGCCTCGCCGCGAACTGCGTCGCCGCCTCGGTGCCGCCGCCAAAGGCGTAGCGCACCGGATTCGAGAGCACGGCGACGGCCCCTAATGGGATGCCTCGATCGGGCGATCCCTTGACCCGGACGAGTCCGCCCGCCAGCTCGAGGTCCTCCACCGCCGCCTCGAGGTGGTCGGCCGCAATGTGCTTCGCCTTGTCGGCGACCATGCGCGCGGCGACGTGCATCGCGTTGCCCGCGGTGACCGCGCCACGAGATGCGAAGGTCCCCACTCCCCACGGAAAACGCCGCGTGTCGCCACTGGTCACCTCGACGTCGCCCACATCGACGCCGAGCTCGTCAGCCACGACCTGGGCCCACACCGTCGCGTGCGCCTGGCCCTGGCTGGGAATGCCCGTGGCCGCGACGACCTTGCCCGAGACTAGGACCTGTACGTGCGCGCCCTCGTAAGGCCCAACGCCCGTGCCCTCGACGTAGATCCCGATCCCCATGCCGACGTTGTCGCCCGCAGGCTTCGGACCGAGGTTCGCGATGGCTTTGTCGAGCAACGTCGGGTAGTCACCGCTGTCGTAAACGACGGTGTTGCCGTCTTGCCATGCAACCCCGACGTCATAGGGAAACTCGCCGGCCTGGATCAGGTTGCGACGCCTCAACTCGATGCGATCCAGATGGAGGTCTGCCGCGATCGCGTCCAGCGTGCGCTCCATCACGAAGCACGCGTGAGGCCGGCCCGCCCCGCGATACGGCGATGTCGGCGTCGCGTTGGTGTACATGTCGCGAAAGCGCACGCGGTAGTTCGGTATCCGGTAAGGCCCGGGCACCTGGGCAGCGCTGATGATCGGCAGGATGATGCCGTAGGGCGTGTATGCGCCGCCGTCGTGGATGAAGTCGTCGCTCAGCGCCAGCACCCGGCCCTCGGCGTCGAAACCGACCTCGACCTCGTGCACCTGTCCCCGCTCCTGGTTCACGGCGGTGAAATGCTCCTGGCGGTCCTCGGTCCACTTGACCGGCCGGCCGAGCTGCATCGAAGCGTACGGGACGAGGAGCTCGTCGGGATAGAAGAGCATGATCTTCGGCCCAAAGCCGCCGCCCACGTCGGGCGCGATGACCTCGACGTTCGACTCGGGGAGGCCAAACAGGACGGCGAGGCCGCCGCGGATCGAGGTCGGCGACTGCGTCGAGTCGTAGACCATGAGCTTGCGATCGCCGGCCGACCATCGCGCCCACACCGCGCGACCCTCCATCGGGCTCGCGGCGGCGCGTTCGTAGCGGAACTTCAATCGCTTGCGGTGTGGCGCTTCGCGCAGCGCCTTCCCCACCTCGCCGACTTCCTGCAGCATCTCCGCGGCGACGTTGCCGGGCACGTCGTCGTGCACCAGGTGCTCGGCTCGCGATGAGGCCTCGGGCGTGATCACGACCGGCAGCGGCTCATAGTCGACCTCGACCAGCTCGGCCGCATCCTCGGCGAGGTATCTGGTTTCGGCGACGACGAACGCCACCGCCTCACCGGCGTAGCGCACCCGCTCGCTGGCCAGGCAGCGCTGCGTCCGGCCGTGGGTGAGGTTGGGGTGCGGGATCAGCAGCGGCAGGTCGACGCCGCCGAAGGGCAGGTCGACCGCGGTGTAGACGGCGATGACTCCCGGCATCGCTCGCGCGGCCGTCGCATCGATCGATCTGATCCGTGCGTGCGCGTATGGCGAGCGGACGAAGCAGCACTCGAGAGCACCCTCGTCGAAGTCGTCGGTGAAGCGGCCGTGTCCGCGCAGCAGGCGGTCGTCTTCGAACCGCTGCACGGGCGCGCCGAACCAGCGGGTCGTCATCAGGCCCCATCCCGGCCCTTCGGGCCGGACTTCCCGACATGTGGGGAAGAGTTCAGCTCAGCGGCGCGTGTCACGGCGCGGCGGATCGATGCGTAGCCTGTGCAGCGGCACAGGTTGCCGGCGATCCCCTCGTCGACCTCCTGCTCGGTCGGGTGCGGATGCTGGGCGAGCAGCCCCACCACCGACATCACAAAGCCGGGCGTGCAGAAGCCGCACTGGAGCGCGTGGCACTCGTGGAAAGCCTGCTGCACGGGATGCAGCGCCGACCCGTCGCGGGCGAGCCCTTCGATGGTGGTCACGTCGTGGCCCTCGGCCTGCACCGCCAGCATCAGGCAGGAGCGCACCGGCGCGCCGTCGAGCAGGACCGTGCAGCACCCACACACGCCGTGCTCGCACCCGACATGGGTCCCGGTCAGGCCGAGCTCCTGGCGCAGGTGGTCGGACAGGAGCAGGCGGGTGTCGTCGGGCGCCGCGCGCTGGACCCCGTTGACCTTCACGCGGCGAAGGCCTGCTCGGTGAGGACCCGTATGAGGTGGAGCCGGAAGTCGGGTGACGCCTCGAGGTCGCGGCTCGGTTCCAGCCCTCGTGCGGGGTCGCGTGGATCTGCCAGCACGGGCGTTGGCGCCACGCCGAAGAGCGCGAGACGGTCGCTTGCTCGCACGACACCCGCGAGCGCGAAGTCGCCGTGCCGGCGCGACTCTTCGATCACCGAGTAAGGCTTGCTGGAGGAAGGGAACCATGCCTCGACGAGGACTTCGTCAGGTGCAAGTGTGGTTTCGAACACGCCGGCGAATAGCGCGCCGGCTCCGATGACCCGCTCGCCGCGCGTCGATTTTGCTACCACGCTTCCACCAAGCGCGAGCAAGACCGCCGGCAGCTCGGAGGCCGGGTCGGCGTGGGCGATGCTGCCGCAAACCGTGCCCCGGTTGCGGATGACGCGGTGGGCGACCAGGCGAATCGCATCGGTTAGCAGAGGACAGACGCGCGCCACGACGTCCGAGTCTTCGACCGCCGCCTGGCGGACCAGGGCCTGAACCGCCACGCCGCCATCGCGCTCGTAGATCCGATCCACGCCCGCGATGCGATTGATGTCGATGAGGTGCTGCGGCCGCGCGAGCCGGAAGTTGAGGAGGGGAATGAGCGACTGGCCGCCGGCGAGCACCTTCGCGTCCTCGAGCGTGCTGAGAAGGTTGCACGCTTCGTCGATCGAGCCGGGCGCGTGATAGGCGAAGGGTGGCGGCTTCACTCTTCGAGCATCGCGACGGCGCGGCAAAGCGCCGCCTCTCCGCCCTGGAAGCGCCACGGAAAACAGCCGAAGAGGATCTTCTGGTCGAGGACCTCGTCGATCTGACCGCCGAGGTTCTCGATGTGCACCACGTCGTGCGGAAACAACAGCGTGTGCATGATCTGGTAGTCGGCCTTCGGAAAGATCTCATCCAGACTGCGCCCGAGCTTCTTCTCGGCCTCCTCCGCCTCATCGGCGCGGATGCGGCGAATCACCGTATTCATGGGGTGGTCCGCGCTGCCGGCATCGACCGCGATCCAGCGCACGCCGCGGTCGAGCACCCACTCCGCGAACGCGCGCGTGGGACCGGGATGACGGATGAAGTACTTCGTCTCATCCAGGTGCGAGCGGTCGGTCCAGTTCTCCGGATAATGGCGGTGATAGCCGGTGTGGATGACCAGGATGTCGCCGCGCTCGATGCGCAGACCTGTGTCCTTCTCCCAGCGCTCGAAATGCTCGGGTCCGTACAGGTCGTAGTCGCCGAGGCCGAGCCGTTCGAGGTCGACCACCGCGGCGGGACCGATCAGGAAATCCAGCGGCAGGTCGCCGATGAACTTGCCGCCGGTCATGAAGTGCGCCGGGGCGTCGAGGTGCGTGCTGACGTGGAGGGTCATCGTGATCTCCTGGCCGCCGGCTTTTTCGAACGCCAGCCTCTTGATCCAACGGATCGCCGGGCCCGGATAGCCCGCGAAGGCCGGGGTGTGCAGCGAAAAGTCCTGCGTGAGATCGAGGAATCTCACGAGGGTTTCGTTGCGGTAAGGACCGAGCGCTGCACCTTGCCCATCGCGTTACGCGGCAGCTTGTCGATCGTGATGACGCGCTTGGGACACTTATAGGACGCGAGGCGCTCCTGAGCGAACGCGATGAGCTCGCTCTCGATTACAGGCGCGGAGCCCGAAGGGACGACAAAGGCCGTGACCTGCTCTCCCCACTTGTCGCTCGGCAGACCTGCGACCGCGACCTCTTGGACGGCGGGGTGCGCTTCGAGCACGAGCTCGACCTCGCGCGGGTAGACGTTGAAGCCGCCGGTGATGATTAGCTCTTTGATCCGGCCGCGAATCGCGAGCATGCGGTCCTCGGCGATCTCGCCGACGTCGCCGGTCTTGAAGAAACCGTCGGGCGTGAACGCCTCTTTGGTCGCGTTCGGATTCCGCCAGTAGCCCTGGAACACCTGGCCGCCTTTGAGCAGCACCTCGTCCAGCTCGCCCAGCCTGACCTCGACCCCGGGAAACGGATAGCCGACGCGGCCCGGCTGCCGCGGCCCGTCGTAGGGGTTCGTCACGACGATGCCGCCTTCGGTGATCCCGTATCGCTCGATGGGAGGCTGGCCGAGAAGCCGCTCGCAGCGCTCGAACAGGGCCGGCGGCAGGGGCGCCGACCCGCAGACGAAGACCCGCACGTGCGACAGGTCGGTCGCGTGCTCGTCGAGCCAGTCGCACAGGCGCTGATACATCGAAGGGACGCCGAAGAACATCGTCCCGCCATGGGTGAGCTGCTGGACGACGTTTTCCGGCGTGAATGGAACGAGGATCGCGCTGCCCCCGCTGAGCAGAGTTCCATGGAGACCCATGCCAAGGCCGTGAAGGTGGAACAGCGGCAGCGCGTGGACGAGGACATCGCGCGCCGTCCAGCGCCAGACCTCGAGCGCACCGCGTCCCTGGGCAAGAAAGTTGCCATGGTCGAGCACCGCGCCTTTGGGGCGGCCGGTGGTCCCAGACGTGTAGAGGATGGCGGCGGGGCTCTCGGGACTGAGGCGCGGCATCGGCGGTGCATCGCCACGGGGGAGCTGTGCGAGCGCGATGACTTGGACGCCGAGCTTGTTGACGATCACAGCGCGCGGCGCGTCCGCAATGGCGAGCAACGGGTCCGAGTCGCGGAGGATGTGCTCTGCTTCGGCGGAGTGGTAATCGGGGTTCATCATCACAGCGCTTGCGCCCGCACGCAGCACGCCGAGGTAAGCCTTCACCCACTCGAGCGAGTTGGCGGCGTAGATGGCGACCCGGTCTCCAGCCTTGACGCCGCACGCTTGCAAGCCGCCCGCGACGGTCTCGGCCTCGATCCGCAGCTCATCGCGCGTCAGCTTCCGATCGCCGGCGCGGAGCACGACCTCCTTGCCCGGTTTGAGCAGCTCCTCAGCCAGGTTGCCGGCGCGAAGTTTCCGCCGTAATTCGTCGAGCGCAGTCGGTCTCAGGACGTCACGCGCCACGCGCCAAAGGATGACCGATCAGCGCGCGCTGGTCACCGACGGTCGGGTGGCGCGACGTCGCTGCCACAGCAGCATCGCACCCAGTGCGATCAAGACCAGCACAAACGGAACCAGGATCGGAATCAACGCCGCCGTCACCGATAGGGTGGCCGAGGCGATGTCCTCCATCAAGGAGAGAGGCGGACCCAGGAAGGCGAAATTGGCAACCGGCCGGACCGCCGCCCTGGTCACGTGCACGGTTCCCGAGATCGCGCCGCCGGCAAGCAGGCTAACAATCACTGCCAACCCGGAATCCATCGAGCTGATGGTTCCGGTCTGCGAGGCGAACAGGATCGCACCGGCCGCCGCCGACACGGGCAGCATCACGGCGTGCCCCACCGAATCGAGCGCCGGCACCTTGTCGACGGCAAACTCGACGACGGCGAGCACGAGCAGTCCCCAGAAAGCGATATCGGAGCTGAGAGCGTCGAACGGCGGCGCGAGGTGGATCAGGCCGAGTCGTGCAAGCAGGCTCACGATCAGGAGCGGCAGGGTCGCGTTGAGGCCGCTCGCTCCGGCGAGTCCGAAAGCCGCCGGCAGTGCCATCAGGCCCGGATTCACTTCACCTTGTTTCTACCACGCTTTCGAGGGCCCTACTCGGTGGCGACGACCTCGGCCGGCTCGCTTTCCTTATCGCGCACGTGACCGGGCCGCAACAACTGGTAGAGGACGATCGCGCTGAGCGCGCCCAGCCCGAGGTTGTTGAACGTGAGGGTCAGGCCGCCGAGGTGGATCGGGATCGCCTGGGTGGCGGGTATGCCCGCCGCGATGACCAGTGGGATCGCGGCAACGGCCAGGTTGGCGCGCTTCGAGAAGTCGACACGCGCATCGACCCAGATCTTGCCGCCGATCACGGCGATGAGCCCGAAGAGATACATCTCGATTCCGCCCTGCACGCTCACGGGGATGCTGCGCACGAGCGCGCCGAACATGGGAATGAAGCCCAGCAGAATGGCGAAGACCGCGGCGACCACGAACACCATGATCGAGAAGACGCGCGTGATGCCCATGACACCGATGTTCTCGGCGTAGGTCGTCTCGCCAGTGCCGCCGAGCAGGCCGCTGATCGTCGTGCCCAGGCCGTCACCGATGAATGTGCGGCCGAGCATGTGGCTGAGGTCGCGCTTCATGATGCCGCTGATCGCGTAGACGTGGCCGGCGTTCTCGGCGACGAGGATCACCGGGATGAAGAAGAACAGGCTCAGTTCGGTGCCGAACTGGCTGAAGTCCGGAAAGCTGAAGGAGGGCACGCCGACGAGCGATGCCTTGCCGATTGCGTTGAAGTCGATATGGCAGGCGGACGCGGCCGCCGAGCACGGCGGATAGACGATCGATACGAGATAGCCGACCACGATGCCGATCAGCACCGGCAGCAACCTCGGGAAACCGCGGAGGTACACGGCCGCACCGACGGCCGCCAGCAACGTGACCGTCGCGGTGAACGGCTCACCCGCGTAGTTGCCCGTCGCGGCGCTGGCGAGCGCCAAACCAATGACGGCGACGACGGTGCCGGTCACAACGGGCGGGAGAAGGAAGCGGATCGGGTTCACGCCGACGACGTGAACAATCCCGCCGATGATCAGGTAGATGACGCCCGCAATCACGATGCCCGCGTAAGCGAGGCCGTGGTTCGGGTTGTTGGCGCCCTGAACCGCGAGCACCGAACCGATGAAGGAAAAGCTCGAGCCCAGGTAGCTCGGCACCTTGAAGCCGGTGACCACGAGGAAGAGCAGGGTCGCGACGCCGCTGAAGAAGATCACCGTGTTGGGGTTGAAGCCGAGGATGAGCGGCACCAGGACGGTGGCGCCGAACATGGCCATCACGTGCTGGAGGCCCATGAGGATGGTCTGCGGCCAGCCAAGGCGATCCTCGGGATAGACGACGTCTCGCTCTCGTTTGCTCACCGCGACGGCCATGGCGCTCCCCTCCCCATAACGCCCGGTCGCTGACCCAGCGGCTCGGGCCCGGCGCTAAGGTAAGCCCCCGATGTGGGCTTTGCAAGATGCCCGCCTGGCCGACGGCACGAGGGCCGACATCGTGGTCGACGGGGAGCGCATAGCCCAGGTCGGCCGGGGAGGCGCGGAGGGCGTGCCGGATCGGGTCGACTGCTCCGGCAAGCTCCTATTGCCCGCCTTCATCGACGGCCACGTCCACCTCGACAAGGCCCTGATCCGGGACGAATTGCGGGAGCACGACGGCACCCTGGCGGGCGCGATCGGCGCGATCCACGAGCGCAAGCGCCGCTACACGGCCGACGACGTACGCGCGCGAGCGCGAGCGGTGATCGAAGACTCGGTGCGCCTCGGCACGACTCGTCTGCGCTCTCATGTCGACGTCGACACCATCGGCGGCCTGGTACCGCTCGGGGGCGTGATGGCCGCGGCCGCCGATTGCGGGGACATTGCCGAGGTTCGCACGATCGCCTTCCCGCAGGAGGGGCTGATTCGCGATCCTGGCGCCTTCCAACTGATGGAAGCGGCGCTGGAAGCCGGCGCCGACGTGGTCGGCGGCATGCCGCACTGGGAGCTGGAAGAGGCGTCGCAGCGCGAGCACGTCCGACTTTGCTTCGACCTCGCCGAGCGCTTCGACCGGGACATCGACATGCACGTTGACGAGACCGACGACGCGGGCGTGCGGACACTGGAGATGGTCGCCGACGAAGCTCTGGCGCGGGGCTACAACGGCCGCGTGTGCGCGGGCCACGTGTGCTCGCTTGCCTCCGCCGACCACGCATACGCAGAGCGCGTGATCGAAAAATGCCGGCGTGGGGAGATCTCGATCGCCGCCAACCCGGTCACCAATCTCGTGCTGCAAGGGCGCGGCGACCGCGGTCTCATCCGGCGCGGCACCACACGGATCGGCGAGCTGCGTGAGGCCGGCGTAAACGTGCTGTTCGGGCAGGACTGCGTGAAGGACGGCTTCTACCCGTTCGGTCGGGGCTCGATGCTCGAGGTCGCGCTGATTTCCGCCCACGCCGCGCACCTGACAACCCGGGACGACCTGGACTTCGCGCTGCGCGCGGTCACCCAAGCCCCCGCCCTGGCGATGCGCCTCAGCGATTACGGGCTGACGCCGGGATCACGGGCGGACATCCAGCTGTTGCCGGTGCCGACGTGGAGCGAGGCCCTGCGCCTGCAGCCGCTGCCCGAGAAGGTGTGGTATCGCGGCCGCCTTGTCGCCGAAAACTCAGTGCGCTCGGAGGTTTATCGCCGCTAAGCTGCCCCGCGCTCGCCCCACCGGCGCTTTGCGC
>Ga0209801_1000382_pt1 | contig 30272 bp, 23 predicted proteins | sample GraSoiAngelo_127_FD_185884 | JGI IMG/M metagenome (GOLD analysis project Ga0209801, IMG submission 185884) | Grasslands soil microbial communities from the Angelo Coastal Reserve, California, USA - 14_0927_09_40cm (SPAdes) (version 2) | ecosystem: Environmental > Terrestrial > Soil > Grasslands ... | reverse complement strand
CCGGAGATTCAAGTGCGCATGGGAATTCACAGCGGCCCCATTAACCAGGTCCCGGACGTGAACGACCGGGTCAATATCGCTGGAGCAGGCATTAACGTCGCTCAACGCGTGCTCGATTGCGGCGACGTCGGCCACATTCTTTTATCCAAACATGTCGCCGACGATCTGGGTGAATACCGGCACTGGCAGCCCTACTTACGAGATTTGGGCGAGTGCGAAGTAAAACATGGCCTGAGACTTCATCTCGTTAATCTTTGCAAAGATGGTCTCGGTAATCCGCAGGTGCCGGAAAAACTTAAGCGCCGAAAACGTTGGAAGGAAACGGCTCCGATCCGTCCGGTTGTGTCGCCGCGTTGGGCGCTCGTAGCGGCGCTCCTTCTCTCCGGCTGTGCGCTCGCTATCAGTTTCACAATCTTCCTCCGCCATCGCGCGATCCGCAGTGAAACATTTGGCAGCTTCACCGGCGCAATTCCCGACAAAAGCATCGCTGTCCTCCCGTTCGAAAATCTCAGCGACGACAAGCAAAACGCCTACTTCGCCGACGGCGTTCAGGATGAGATCCTAACCAATCTCGCGAAAGTGGCCGACCTCAAAGTGATCAGCCGCACGTCGGTGATGCAGTACAAGAACAGTGCCGAGCGTAACCTCCGTGCAGTCGGCAAAGCACTCGGTGTCGCCCACATTCTAGAAGGCACGGTCCAACGCGTCGGCGGGAGAGTCCGCGTCAGTGCCCAGCTCATTGATGCCCGCACTGATGGGCATCTTTGGGCAGAACGCTATGATCGCGACATCGCGGACGTATTCGCGATCGAAAACGAACTGGCCGAACAAATCGTCGCCAAGCTCAAATCAAAACTCTCGCCGCAGGAGAAAGCGGCCATTGAAGAAAAGCCCACTGCCGATCTGGCCGCCTACGATCTTTACACGCGCGCTAAGATTTTAATCGAACGCTCCGTTTTCAACGAGCCTCGGGAGGCCAGTCTGCGCGAAGCTGTGCGACTGCTCGAGCAAACGTCATCGCGTGACCCCTCCTTTGCGCTTGCTTATTACGAACTCGCCCACGCCCACGACCAACTTTACTGGCAACAATACGATCACACTTCACAGCGACTCGCTCTGGCGGATGCCGCGATTCAAACCCTGCGTCGGTTACAGCCGGATTCGGGCGAGGCTCACCTCGCTCTGGCAAAACATCTTTATTGGGGTTATCTGGATTACGATCGAGCCCGTCAAGAACTCGCAGCTGCAGAGCGCGCTTTGCCTAACGATTCCGATTGCCTCCTTCTGCTCGGTTATATCGATCGTCGCCAGGGCCGATGGGAAGCGTCTCTCAAAGAAATGGAACACGCCCGGACGCTCGATCCCCGCAACATACTGATCCTAAAACAGATTGGCCTAACCCATCGACAACTTCGTCGCTATTCAGACGTTATCGCTGTATTCGATCGCGCATTGCAGCTGGATCCGAACGACGTCGCCGCCCGTTCCTACCGCGCGCGAGTCGATCTTGAGCAACATGCCAATACCAAGCGTTTGCACATGCACGTTGAAACGTTTCTTGCACAGAACCCGAAGGCCCCCCAACAAATCAGCATTGATTTGGTCGACCTTGCCCTGTTCGAACGTGATCCGGCCATGGCCGAGCGCACTCTTTCCGGCCTGAGCTATAGGTATGGAACTGAATCGGTCGCGTTTCCGCAAGCCTGGTGTGACGGCCGTCTTGCCTTGCTCCGCGGGGATAGCGCAGCCGCCAAAGTTGCCTTTACCGAAGCTCGAAAGCAGCTTGAGCGAACTGTTCGAGAGCAGCCGAACAATGCCGCCGCGTTAATTGCGCTCGGTTTGGTGGATGCAGCGCTTGGACAAAAGAAAGACGCTATCCGCGAGGGCCGACGCGCAATTGAGTTGTTTCCGGTTAGCAAGGACGCGATTGATGGTTCGTTGTTCATGGAATATCTCGCTGCGATTTACGCTACCAGCGGCAAGGCGGATGCTGCCATCGACCAACTTGCCGCCACCGCAAAGATTCCGGGCTCCTTGAATTATGGCGAATTGCGGCTCGATCCGATCTGGGATCCGCTTCGACGCGATCCGCGCTTTGACAAAATCGTCGCCTTGCTCGCGCCGAAATAACTAGCGGTAACTTTCCGCGCGTGACACGTTCGCAGCGTTCCGCTGGTTAAACATGCGAAAAGGAAGATTTCAGAAAGCCGCTGCGAAAATTGCGCAACGCTATTGCGAATCAGTTTCGTTCGATCGCCGTCTCTATCGGCATGACATCGCCGGTTCCATTGCTCATGCCGCCGCCCTGACCAAAGCGGGGATTATCTCCGCGGAGGAACGGAAGAAAATCGAAGCCGAGCTGCACGAGATTGAGAAGGAAATCGAGTCCGGAAAATTTCAGTGGGACGAAGCGCTTGAGGACGTCCACATGAACATCGAGAGCGCGCTCACCAAAAGAATCGGCGAAGCCGGCGCGAAGCTGCACACCGCGCGCAGTCGCAACGATCAGGTTGCGCTCGACCTGCGGCTTTATGTCAAAGAGCAAATCGAGCGGGCATCGGCGTTGCTCAAGAAATTGCAAATGGCGTTTCTCGATCTCGCCGAGGAACATGTCGGTCTTGTCATGCCCGGATATACCCATTTGCAGCGCGCCCAACCGATTTTATTCGCGCATTACTTGTTAGGCCAAATCGAAGCGTTCGCGCGAGATGCCGAACGTCTGCGCGATTGTCTGCAACGAACGAACGTTCTTCCGCTCGGCTCCGGCGCGCTCGCCGGCTCCACCATCGTCCTTGATCGCGAATTGATTGCCCGCGAGCTCGGGTTTGGTCGGATAGGCCAAAACAGTCTCGATGCGGTCAGCGATCGCGACTTTGTCTGCGAATTCCTCTTCTGTCTCGCGATGATTGGAATGCATCTCTCCCGTGTGAGCGAAGATTTGATCATCTGGAGCACGAGCGAATTTGGTTTTGTCGAGTTCAGTGAGGAGTTTTCGACCGGCTCGAGTTTGATGCCGCAGAAAAAGAATCCAGACATGGCCGAGCTGACGCGCGGGAAAACGGGGCGGCTTTACGGAAACCTGATCTCGATCTTGACGACGTTGAAGGGACTGCCTTCGTCCTACAACCGCGATCTCCAGGAAGACAAAGAAGCGCTCTTTGATTCGGTCGATACCATCTCCGCGGCGCTCGAACTATTTCCGGCAATGTTGCCCGAATTGAAAATTAACTGCGAGCGAATGGAAGCAGCCGCAAATGACCCGAATCTCCTCGCGACCGATCTTGCCGAATATCTGGTCAAGAAAGGAATGCCTTTTCGCGAAGCGCACGAAATCGTCGGCACGCTCGTGGCCACTGCAGTCGCTCAGGGAACAAAGCTTAACGCGATCGCGCTGGCGGATCTAAAAAAGCTCTCGCCCCAGTTCGATGTCGATGTCGTGGGTGTTTTCGATGTCCGCCGTTCGCTCGTTGCGCGTCGCGCCATTGGCGCGCCTTCGCCGGAGAATGTCAAAGCGCAGATCAAGGCCTGGCGCGAGCGCATTGGTAGGGGCGATTGACGCAATCGGTCCGAGCCGGACTGGCGTTTGCGGGCGGTTCAGGTGAACCCCCCTACCTAAACATTCGCTTTTCGACGTCGCGTTCATAATCTTCTCACGTGAAACGGAGCAAACTGGTACGGGATAACGATGGTTGGCAGACAATTTCAAGCGAGCACCATTTCACAAATTCGCATCTCGATGTCGTCACCGAGCAGGTGCGAACGCCTTCGAGCTCACAAGCGCGGACTTGGACGACCATCCGACGCAAGGCAGCCGTGGTGATCGCGCCGATGACGAGCGACGGAAAGTTTCTGCTCATCAAGGAAGAGAGGATTCCGATTCGGGCAGCGATCTGGTCAATGCCCGCTGGCCAGATCGACGACGGGGTCGAGCCTAATGGGAAAGAAATCGAAGCTGTTGCTTTGCGCGAATTACACGAAGAAACGGGTTATGACCTGGCGCCCGGCGGCGAACTGATTCCGCTCGGTTATTTTTTCACTTCGGCTGGTCTTACCAACGAGCATTGCTATTTTTTCCTGGCCAGGCCGGTTCAACACGCCGATGTGCACAGGCGTGAGGAAGGCGAGGCGATTCTCGAATGTCGAGCGGTTACCACTTCTGAATTGGGCCGGATGATCGCGCAGAATGAGATTCGGGATTCCAACACGCTTGGAATTTGCGCGCGTCTTGCCGCAGGCGGTTTCATTTCGTTAGGGCCGCGCTGATTGAGACATGGCTTTACGCGACGTCTTCAAGTTTCGCGAATTGCCGGAAAGCGAAACGTCCAAACCATTCCTCGAGCATCTGGAAGACCTGCGCTGGACGGTCGTGAAAATGGCGATCACTCTCGTCCTGGCGATGATCGTTTGTTTCGCCTTTCGTTCGATCCTCGTGCGAGTGATGCAGGCGCCGCTCCACAATCTCGACCCACAAGTTGGCGCGCTCAAGGCGTTAGGCATTACCGACTCGTTCGTGATTTCGTTTCATCTCGCGTTTTACGCCGGCATCGTTGTTTCATTTCCGTTGCTGCTTTATTTCCTTGCGGGATTTGTTCTTCCCGCGCTGACCGCAGTCGAGAAACGTTTTTTGCTTCCCGCCATCGTCGGTAGCTTTGGACTTTTTCTGCTTGGGGTTTTGGTCTGCTATTTTTGGTTGCTTCCGAAAACGATCCTTTTCTTCTTCCGCGACACCCAATCGCTCGGATGGGCGCCAACCTGGACTGTCCAGCAATATTATTCATTCGTAACGAAATTCGTGCTCGGTTTCGGAATGGCTTTTGAATTGCCGGTGGTGGTCCTCGCTTTGGTTTACTTCGGTCTTATCACTTACAAATTCATGGCCCGGACGCGGCCTTACGCGGTGGTGCTCATTTTTATCCTCGCTGCTATTATTGCGCCGACGCCGGATCTCTTGACCCTCATCGCGATGGGGTTGCCGATGTTTTTACTTTATGAAAGCTGCATCTGGGTCGCCTGGTTGATGGAGCGCCGGGAATCGCGTTCGAGCCTCATCTGATCGCGTGGAAATCTCTTTCTATTACTCCGTTTTCACTGTGGTCGCGTTCGTTCTCGGCGCAGCCATCGGCTCGTTTCTGAACGTCGGCATTTATCGATTGCCGCGCGATATCTCGATCAAAGAACCGCGCCGTTCGTTTTGCCCAGTCTGCAAAGCACAAATTCCGTGGCAGCAAAATATTCCGCTGGTTAGCTGGCTGTTTTTGCGCGGCCGTTGCGCCAAGTGCGGGGCCAGAATTGCCTTTCGCTATTTCGGCGTCGAATTGCTCACCGCGCTTTTGTTTCTCGCAGTTTGGGAATCTTTTCCGTGGAAAATCGCCGTCGCCTATTGGGTTTTCGTTTCGATCCTGCTCATCGCCACCTTTGTCGATCTCGAACACTTTATTATTCCTGATCAAATCACGATTGGCGGAACAATCGCGGGAATTGCCGCGAGCTTTATCGTCCCCGAGCTAATGAGCACGGATTCGCGTCTGACCGCTCTGGTGCGCGCTGCTCTCGCGGCCGCGCTCGGTTACGTGATTTTGTGGATCGTGCTCGAAGGTGGCAAGATCGCTTTCGGCAGAAAACGAGTAAAGCTGGATGGACCAACTCCGTTTACCTGGACGCGCCATGGCGACGACGCCGAGTTCGTCGTCGGGGAAGAACGCAGTTTGTGGAGCGATTACTTCGCGAGGGACAAAGACCGTCTCTTGCTCCACTGCGACGAAGCGACGATCGACCATCGCGTTTTTGGAAATGAGGTCCTGGAGTTCCACTACAACCGAGTCCGGGTCGGCGCTGGTGAATTCGTGCTCGATACGGTCGATCGGATTTCCGGTATTGCGCGCGAGCTGGAAATCCCGCGCGAAGCAATGGGGCGCGGCGATTTAAAATTTCTGGCAGCGATCGGCGCCTTTCTCGGATGGCGCGGTGTTTTGTTCAGCATTTTCGCCGGTTCGGTCGCCGGCTCAATCGTAGGCCTGGCCACGTTGCTCATCGGGAAACGCGTTTGGTCGGCGAAATTGCCGTTTGGTCCTTACCTCGCCTTCGGCGCGCTCACCTGGATGTTCTTTGGCGAAAAGTTCGTGCAGTGGTATTTGCAACTGGTGAACCCGAGCTAAAGCGGGGCGCGAGCGGTCTCTAGGACAACGGCGTAAATGCGAACCATTGTGGCCAGTAGCAGCTGACCACTTCTTCCAAAACTCGTGCCCAATTCTGCATCGCATCGGCGATGACTTCGTCCCGCGATGCCGCGTTGCGGAAAGAAACGATTGGTTTGCGCGCGATGATCTTGTATTTGCGATAGCCGGTCCGGACGATGAAGAGCGGATAGATTGGTGTCTCGGAAGCGAGCGAAAGAACAAAGGGTCCGTTCGGCAAAAGAATCTCGCGATTAAAGAATTTCACGGGCGCGCGAGCGACTTCGCCAACCACACGGTCGCCCTGAATCGAAATGATCTCTCCACTGCGCAGAGCGTTTAGCAAACCGAATGCAAGCGTAGTTCCGTCGCTGCTGTAGCCGACTTTGACCGCGCCGGCGCTCGATTGTTGCAAGGCAAGATCGAGGTGTCGGGCGGCGAGCGCGTCCGGCTCCGGCGCGCGGATCATCTGGATTTGGCGATGGAATCTTTCAGCGTACAACGCCGCGCCCAAATCGTAGTTGCCCATGTGGGCGGTCAGAACAACTCCACCTCTCGCCGCGGTGAGCTGATCTAAAAATCTCGCGCCCTCGAGCTCGTACTTAAATCGGGCCTTCGACATTCGATAGGCCGCCGCATCGGTCAGCGACCAACCGAAATTTGTGAACACCCGAAGGACGCGCAGACAATTCATCAGCCGCCACGAGGCGGGACGAATCAGGCTTAAATTTCGCAGAACGGATTTGCGCGCCGGAGCCGCGACGAAGAAAAACAGGAAAGCCGCAATCCAAATTAATGGCCGATGCAAAATCGTCGGAAGGTTGCGCACACCCCAATCAACGAAGCGCCGCCAAAAAATTCCGTGCACAGCAAAGCTGTGCCACCAGTGGCGCTCCGCGCCGGTCACGCTTCCACCGGTGTGCCCGCTTCGCTTCGTTTGGCCGGCGTGGTTGCCCGTGAGGCGAATATCAGCCGCAGATTCGTTAGTTCGGCTTTCCACCAACGCAATAATCCTTTGCGCAGCAATTTCGTCACGCGAAAATCCGGGACGAAGCCATCATACAGTTCCCGCCAACCGACATTGTGCCTTGCGAAACGGCCCGTGGCCAAGCGGCGTTTTGCCAGCGCAACTAGGCGGCGATTGTAAAATTTCATGAAGCTGGCCGCGATGCGCCCACGCCGGCCGTGAAATGGCAGCACGAGAAAGGCTTCCTCAGGATTTCGGTACGCCGGAATTACCAGTCCGAAATAATACGACGCCACATCGAGCAGGAAACCGGCCGACATCAGCTCGGCGTCGCCCATGTAGTAATATTTATCTTTGTAAAGGGCCTCGAACCACGATCGATACATGATCGGATATTGCGCGTTATAGTGCGTGACGTTTGCCGTCACATCTTCGCCAGCAAGATTTCGTCCGACGAAATCGGCCACATAGTTGCTGGTGTAGGAACAAAAGTCGAGACCTGGACTGTAAAGTGGATCGATAAATCCCGCGGCGTCACCGACGCATGCCCAGCCATCGCCACAAACTTTTTCGCTGTAATACGGCAGCGCCGAAAACGCGTGCAGATCTCCCTCAATCGCGCGCGCGTCGCGAAAAATTTCACGTCCGACCGGGTTCGCCAGAATGTGCGCGTGCAATCGTTCGGCGATATTCGCGCCCTCGGGCAATTGGAAAATTCGGCTGTCGTAAACAATTCCGGCGCTCACGTCGCCGCCGCGAAGTGGAATGATCCAGCACCACCAACCGTGTCCCATCAGATGATTGGTCGCCCATGAGCGCGCCGTCCGGCAGGCGTCCATGTAATCGCGAAATTTCTCCCGCCAGTCGTAACTGTCCCAATCTTTCACACCGGTGAACCGGGCCCAGACTGCATTGATCGGGTGCTCATGGTTCGGCCGGTAATGTCCGAGCTTTCGCGCAAGCAATGTCGTGCGACCGCTCGCGTCGACCAGCCAGCGCGCTCGAAGGCTACGTGGCCCAGGATCGACATCTACCGTTTGCCCGTTGGAGCCGTTCAACTCAATCTTGCCGACTTTGGCCGGGCGCAATAATTTGCAGCCGGCGTCTACCGCGCATTTAAGCAAATGCGAATCGAGTTTTGCGCGATCGACCTGAAACGTTTGCACGCGGGCGTTGTAGCGTGGCCCAATCTCGACGCAATCGTCGAAGCGTTGTTCCGTCGAATTGCAAAACCACATCCGCAGTCCCTGCTTGGCGAGCTGCTCATGACCGAGATAATTCGTCAGGCCAAGAATGCGCGTCATGTAGCAACTGCTCACTTCCGTGGTCGATTCGCCGACTTTGCGATCGAACGCGGCATTCTTCTCGATAATGAGCACACGCGCGGCCGGATATTTGCGCCTGATCATGAGCCCCGTGGCCGCACCGGAAAAAGCGCCGCCGATGATCACGACATCATAATCGAACTCCATCGCCGATAGAGAGGATGGACTTTGGCCGCGCCAAACGCAATTGTGTTCCCTTAATGATCTTCAAGAACGGGCGGTTGGTTTTCCCGAATGGCGTTCGCGACGGATTGGACCTGGTTGCTGAAAACGGGATGATCACGGCGATTCGCGCGCAAGCTGCGGCGATTGGCGAGACGATTGTCGATCTTGAAGGCAATTATCTTGCGCCCGGCTTCATTGATCTTCACGTCCACGGCGCGATGGGTCGTGACACAATGCAAGCGTCGACCAAAGCTTTTCGCACGATCTGCGATTATCACGCGAGCGGCGGGACGACGTCGCTGCTGTTAACGACTGCGACCGCGCCCATCAAAAGCATTGTCAAAGTCGTTAACGAAGTCCGCGACGCTAAGTCGTCAATTAAACAAATCGCCGGCGTGCATGTTGAAGGTCCATTCATTTCGAAAACGAAGCCGGGTGCGCAACGCGCGAGTTTAATGCGAAAACCGACTCGAAGCATCTACAAACCTTTGCTCAATCACAGCGGCGTGATCAAAAGAATGACGCTTGCTCCGGAATTCCCCGGCGCACTCGCCCTGATCGATGAATTGCGTAAACGCAACATCTCTGCCAGCGGCGGTCACAGCGACGCATGGGAAGACCACGCGCGCACCGCGTTTGAGCATGGGATGCGGAGCGTCACACACACCTTCAATTGCATGTCGAGCACGCGTCGCCGCGGGATCGATCGGGTTGCTGGTTTGCTCGAGTTCGCGATGAGCGAACCGGGGATCATTTGCGAACTCATCGCCGACGGTCATCACGTTTCGCCGACGCTGATGAAAATGTTGTATCGCGCCAAAAGTTTCACTGGCATTTGCCTCGTCACTGATGCCACCGCCGGCGCCGGCTTAAAAGACGGCTCGAAATTCTCGCTCTATGGGAACAAGTGCATTGTCGAAAAAGGCGTCTGTTTGCTCGCGGATCGTTCCGCGCTCGCCGGCAGCGCGTCGCGCATGATCGATCTGGTTCGGACGATGGTAACCAAAGTCGGAGTGCCGCTGCACGAAGCTATTGCCATGGCGACCGATACGCCCGCGTTCGTGATCGGTTTGAGCAAGGGTCAATTCAAAATCGGCGGCGATGCCGACCTGGTTGTCATTTCGCGGGAGCTCGAAGTCCTCCGAACATTCGTTGCCGGCGAAGAAGTTTTTCGGCGCTAGAGCGACAACAAAAATTCGGCGATGTCGAGCGATGCGCGCGGGCGGCTCAGTTTGCCGATGTTCGCCGACCATTGGTGCCACTGCTTCGCGTCGCTTGCGAAAGCGCGCTCAACTTGTGCGGCGGCTTCATCGTTCGAAAGCGCGATCGCGCCGGAGTTTGTTTCAACGATGAGTCGCGCGTTACCTTCTTCTTGCCCGGAAACGACGTGATTGATTATCATCGGGCATCCAGCGGCGATCGTTTCCTGGACGGTCGCGCCACCGGCTTTACCAATGAGTAAATGATTTTCGCAAAGCAGACGCGGCATCTCATCGGTCCAACCGAAGATATCGATTTTGCGGTTGCCCGCCGCTTTCTCGATCGCCCGGTGAAGTTTCTCGTCGCGACCCACGGTCACAGTTAGCTGAATATCGAGGTCGACAAGTTTCCGCACGAGCTGCGGCGCGCGGCGCGTGCCGGCGTTAATGACATAGAGAACACGAGGAACGACTTTTACCGGCGATTGTCGATCGCTGGTGAAATCAGCAAACCGTGGGCTGACTGGAAAACCGAATACTTTAATTTTTTCCGGCGGCACCCCGCCATTGTGAACGACGGCCGCGCTTTGTTTGTTGGCGACGAAAAAGTAATCGGCCGGTGAGCGATACCAAATCGCGTTGACCGTAATCGAGTCGGTCACGACCGCGATGTTTTTGCAACGGCGTTCGCTTCCCAAAATCTGATCCAACAAATAAGGATAAGGCGGAAATGTGGAGACGACGACGTCCGGTTGAAAATGATCGAGCAAGCGGCCAAGATTTTTCTTGAGGCCGTGAAATCGTTTGAATCGTTGGTCGAAATCCTTTTTCCGATCGAGCCAGTTGTAAACGTAGCCCCATGATTTCGGCCAGTGGTTTATCAGCGCCAGATACGCACGGCGGACAATTTCATTAAATACGCCAAACGTTTCTGGGAACAAATCGCGCAATTCGACTTCAACTTTTGGCGCAACCCGGGCCAGGCCGGCGCGAATTCCTCTTGCGGCGCTGTTGTGCCCTTCACCGAAGCCGGCGGTGAGGATCAAAATTCTTTTCACGGTGCGATGTCGATCTTTCCGCCGGCAATGCGACGGAAGTTTAATGGATATTTCCGGTCGGCAAAGTAAACTCTGAAAAGTGTGAAATTGTTGCGCGCTATTTGGAGAGTTTTTCGGCGCTTGGTCTGGGAAACCGCAACCGATAACACTACCGGTCTGGCTGCGCAGATGGCTTACACGCTTTTGGTTGCGCTGGCGCCGATGCTCCTCTTTCTCTGGCATTTGCTCGGCCTTTTCGGAACCGATCCGGCCAAGCTGCACGGAATTTTCAATGTTTTGAAAAGTTTTATGCCGCCTGATCCGAAGGTTCAGGACGTTCTCGACGCTGCCGCCGCGAGCGTGGTGGTGACCGGCTCGAGCGGATTCATCGCAAACGCCGGCATCCTGCTTGGGATTTATTGCGGCACGGTCTTCATTGCGACGATCTCGAAGGCACTAAGCCATACGTACGGAGTCACTGAGCCACGCAATTGGTGGTCGAAATATATCATTTCATTCCTGCTGCTCTTCTGGTTCGGAATCGTGATCCTGGTTTGTTTCAACGCAATTGTCTTCGGCGAAACTCTAGCCGGCGTTGCGGAAGTAAATTTTCAACTGAAAGTGCCACTTCAGGAATGGGTGGCGGCTTTGAGTCTGCCATTTACCGCAGTCGCATTGATCTTGCTTGCGCTTGTTTTGTATCTCCTCACGCCAGAAAATTATCTGACCATCCGGCAAGCCTTGCCGGGTGCGCTCTTTTTCTCGATCGGCTGGATCACGGTCACGAAGTTGTTTCAGTTATATGTCGCGCGCTACAGCCGCTACGACGCAACGTATCTCGCACTCGCATCGATCATCATTTTGCTGACCTGGATGTATCTCACTTGTTTGTTCCTGCTACTCGGGGGCAAACTGAACGCAATCCTTCGCCGCGAACGAGAAAAGCGCGGCAAATCCGAAGCGCGGGAATCGGTGATGCAGCCGGCGTAATTGGCGACGTTTTGATTTCGTTGCCGGTTGATCGCGCGTGACACTCTGTTACGCTGCGCAGCAGTGTTACGTTTCCGCGTTTGTAGTTTTCTCGCGCTTAGCGCGGTCATTGGCGGCTTTGTCCTTCAGGCGCAACAAACCGACCAGGAGAAACCGACGCGAATTCTGAAGGCTCGCGCCGTGAATTCATCATCGCCGGACGAATCGCCGAGCCCGACACCGAAGCCAAAAACTTCGCCGCACAAGAAAAAGAAAGCGTCTTCGCCGTCGCCTTCGCCAAAACCAAAGGCGAAAGCAAGGAAAATGCCGGCGGAAGAACTCGAAGCCTCTCCGACACCCAGCGAAACTCCAACACCGAAGCCGAAAGCTAAGAAGAAGACCGCAGAAAAAGAACCTTCGCCGAAAGCAAAGAAGAAAAAGAAAACGACCGGCGAAAAATCGCCGTCGCCGCACAAAAAGGCTTCGCCAAAACCTAGCGAAACTCCGGCGGCGCAAGTAAGCGCGACACCACCGCGCGCAATGACCGTTCCAAGTCCCAGCGCGCCTCCGTCTCCTCTGCCGAGAGCGAAATCTGCGCTGGCTGCGCCGGTTGAGGAACCGGAACAATTAACGATCGAGAAATATGGTTACGAAAAACCGCGCGGTTTTTGGGCGCGACTATTTGGCGGCGGAGGGCGGAGCAGTAGCAGCGGCGCCGGTTACCGTTATCTCACGCGCTCGGTCCGTGATCAAATCGATCGCGCGCCAGTCGCGCGGAGTCGCTGGCAATATATTGTTGTGCACAACAGCGGAACGCGTCAGGGGAACGCGGCCGCATTCGATTACTACCACCGGCGCATTCGCCGGATGCAAAACGGGCTCGCTTATCATTTCGTCATCGGGAATGGGACTTCCACCGGCAATGGGCAAATTGAAGTGGGCGACCGGTGGCGGCGGCAAATCAATGGCGGCCATGTTCACAGCGATTACTTGAACAACATCGCGCTCGGCATTTGTCTGGTCGGCGATTTCAATCGCGATCAACCGACGCGCGCGCAGCTCGATTGCTGCGAAGAATTAATCCGTTATCTCCGGCAACGCTGCGGGAAAGTGGGCGACCATTATCCGATTGTGAAGCCGCATCGCGAAATGAATCCGCCGCGCTGGGCAACCGATTGCCCGGGGGACGCTTTCCCCTATTCCTGGTTCCGCCGGTTCCAGGAATAATTTAATTGCGCGTCGCCACGATGACGTGGCTTTCCTTGTAATTCCAGCGGTAGCCGAAGTTGAATTCAATCGGTGGCGGACCGCTCTGCTCGAAAATCTCATTCAGTTTCGGCTGATAGTGTTGTTTGAAAATTTCGATCGGGCCGATGTAGGTGCCGAAGACGCGAATGTTCCATTTGTCACGATTGAAATCGGCAAGCGGAATGCCGGCATCGTCCTGCACGATCGTAGCGCTGTGGTCGATGATGAAATTACGGATGCGACTGAAACCTTGTTCAAACATCAAATAGGACGATGATTTTAGAAAACTGGAGCCGACTCCGAAGTGGTCGCAAAATCTTAAGAAACCGCTGGAGGCGAGGCCGCCGTCGGAAATGTCGGTCGTGAAATAGTAAAGGGTCTGTTGCTGACCCGAGTGGTTGTCGATGTAATTGATTCTCACTCCGTTCGCGCCACCTCCCCGGCTTTGCTGGAATTGTCCGCCTGAGCTCAACGAGCCGAAGCTGACATCGGTGATCGATTTGTCCGCGCGCGCGAGAAAAACGTAGAGGATCGGCAAGGTGCCTTTCAGTTCCTGCGAATCAAGACTTACCTTCATGTCTTTCGTGATGAAAAAGCTGAAGCGAAGCGAGGAATACATCTCTTGCTCGAGGTTGTGGAGCGCGCTCCCAAGATTGCCGATTTGCAGTGGATCGGGGGGCGGGCCCATCGATTCCTTTCCGCAGAGAATGTAAACGGACGCATTTGGAAAGAATTGATCGACGTAGAGAAAATCGGGACCGCTGAACATGTAGAACACGACCGGAACCTGATTTCGCGCTTCCGGAAAATATTGCGCTTCCCAGGCGTGCAGCTTTGCCAACTGCCGGGTGTTTAGTTTAGCGAAAGCCTGTTCGAAATTAGCGGTGTGCTCCTGCCAGGTCGGATCGCTGGTCAGCGAAGCGAGCGGAGAGTTTTTTGGAAGCGGCATACCAGCGAGAAAGCGCGCGGTGTCGTCCGGCGGCGGCTGCGCGTGGGCAATTTGCGCCAACGCGAAAATCGACCCGCCTACGCCGAAGGCTACGGCGCGGCAGGCATGCGCGAAGATCGACCGGTTGGCGCTTGTGATCTTTCTCGCGGCGATTTTTTTCATTGGCCAGCACTGACGCGTTTCCCGGCGCAAAAGTAAAGGAGGAACCCGACGATCGCCGTAACCATTCCGGCCACCGATTCCGTGGTCTTTGAGATCAAAAGATAAATCATCATCCAAATGGTGATGGCAGCGAAAAGGAGCGGCGGCAGGGGGTAGAGCCAGACGCGATAGGGTCGCGAGACGTTTGGTTTGGACGCGCGCAGCACGATTACTCCAATCACAGTGAGGAGCGAGCAGAGAAGAAGCGCGAATTGAATGTAAACGACGACGAGCTCGAAACTACGCGTCAACAAAAGGAGATTCACGATCAGCAATTGAACGAGGGCAGCGTTCGCCGGGATGCCCCCGGTGTTTTTGCGGCCGAGAAATCGCAAGAGCCAATGGTCTTCACCCATCGACATGGTGACGCGCGGTCCAATCCAAGTCATGGAACTGATGGCGGAAATTAACCCGAGACAAATCACCGCGCCGACAATGCGACCGCCGTTCTCCCCGAAAATGTGTTTGCCGGCGATCAAGCCAACCTCGAGCTGGCCGCGCATTTCGGATTCCGGCGTTGTTGCCAGAAAAACCGCATTCAGGAGCACGTAAGCCACGATGACGATCATCGTTCCGGCAAGGAGCGAACGCGGAACGTTGCGTTCCGGATTTTTCACTTCGCCAATGATGTAACTGGACGCGTTCCAGCCCGAGTAGGAATACATCACGTAAACGAGCGCGACTGCGAACGCGCCGCTGAAGATCGACATCGTGTCAGCAGGGTGCGGGAAAAAAGTGAACGGCTGTTTTTCTTCGATGAGCAATCCGGCTCCAATCAGCACACCAACCAAAAGCAGTTTCACGATCGTCCAGAGATTTTGAAACGCGCTGCCAAGACGAAGATTTCCAAAATGAAAAAGCGCGACCATCCAGACCAGCACGAATGAAAGCAATACGGGCGAACCAAAATCAAAGACCCCCCGAAAATATTTTCCGAAAGCCATGGCCGCGAGTGCAATCGGCGCAGCGAAGCCGACCGTCGCCGAAATAAATCCAGCCATGAAACCGACGGCGGGATGATAAATTTCGGAAAGGAAATGATATTCGCCACCGGAGCGCGGGAGCGCGGCGCTAAGCTCGCCGTAGCAGAGCGCGCCGCAAAGCGCGGCAATTCCGCCAACAATCCAGAGCATGAGCAAAGCAAAACCGGACTGAATGTCGGCGACCTGAAATCCAAGACTGGTGAAGACGCCGGTGCCGATAATATTTGCAATCACAATCCCGCAGGCGGTGAAAAAGCCGACGGTTCGTCGAGGGGCGCGCAAATCCGCGGCGTCTGGTTGGGGGGATCTGTTCATGTTGGGGGTCGACAATGGCATTTGCGCGCGCGATTGGCTAATTGCTTGAACGATCACTATTGTCAGAGGTGACCGACGGCATCATCGTGAACTCAAGATGAAAACGATTCTCTCCCTGGAAACCATGACGCAGCTGGCAGTGTTTCTTGAAAATCGCCCGGGCGCACTTGCTCGCGTGTGTGAAGCTCTGGCCAAAGCCGGCGTCAACATCCATGCGCTCACCGTTTCGGACACGGTCGATCATGCAGTAGTGCGAATGATTGTGAGCGATGCCACTAAGGCGCTAATGCTTTTAGGTGAGCGTGGCGTACTCGCGTTCGAGAACGATGTGCTTTGCATCGATGCAGCAAATGAACTGGGTGTGCTCGGAAAAATTACCGAAGCGCTCTCGCGCACCGAAGTGAACATCGAGTATGCTTATTTCGCGACAAGCGCGAGCTCGCCCAAGGGCATCATCGTGCTGCGGCCATCCGACATGGAAAAAGCGCGGCAAGCGCTCGCGAATCTCTAAACGAGGATCGCTTCAAGATTGGTCGCGATCATCGAGCCGGCCTCGCCATTCGTGGCGCGCCTCAGCGATGAGCGGTGCGAGACTGGCATAGAACCGAACCACGTAGACCAAATATCCGGCGAACGCAACCAGCTCGGCTGCGATCAGCCAAACGTGCGCGTTGTGCGCCAGAAAAACTTCCGGCCAGGTCCGAATCAAAATTGCCGAGACCAGGTTCAGAAAAAATATCGCCGGCAAAAGAAGAGCGATGTTGAGCCACTGATCGCGCCGGACGCGCGCGGACAAGCGATCGCTCGCTTCGCCTGCACTATCGCGCATGCGCGCATAAATCAGCCGAAGATCGTAAACAAACAAAGTCCAACCGATTGCGATGAAAACCCCTCCAAATCCAAACCAGCTCGCGGGCTTGCCAATTTGGGCAAATAGAATCGCCTCAACCAGGGCGCAGGCGATGTAGAGAAAGTTATGGCCAAATTCGAGCGGCCATCGAATCACGGTGAGGATGTGCAACACCGCGCGCGACCAGAAAACAAAAATGATGAACAGTCCGGCGACGACGTAGAGCCAGAAAAAAAGTTGTCGCTCGGCAATCACAGCGTGCGCGTTCTCAATCAAAATCGTCAAGGCGACGCCCTGAATAATGCTGACGAGCGTGAGCTCGATCTCCACCACCATGGAATCCAGCTCCGAGCGCGCGGCGGAAAATTTCATCGCCGTAGCTCCTCTCGGTAAGGCTGATTCGATTGAAACGATGTTAAGAGATTCTCGGCGAGTCCGGCCGTTTTCGCGTCACCGTTCGATCGCGCGAGAGAAAATGCGTCCCGCGCAGTAGCGATCGCCTCAGGAAAGTTGCCGACTTCTGCGTAAGCCGCCGCGGCGGTGGCGAGAAGCATGGGTTGTTTTCGTTCGGTCAACGCGCAGGCACGTTCAGAAAGTTGAACAGCTCGCCTTCCATCGCGCAACGCGGTGTCGGGATGAGTTGCAAACAACCATGCCAGCTCGTTTAGCAGCGGAGCAGAATCTGGCGGTGAAGAAGCAATCGCTTTCAGCTTCGAAGGGCCGTTCCAACTTTGGGCCGCGAAACGCACGGCCAGATGAAGTTTGCCGGCGATATCGGAGCGATTAGGCCGAAGCAATAAAGCATAAGCGAACTGGTGAGCCGCAGTTGTAAAATCGCCAATCTCGCCCGCGGCCAGACCGATTCGGTAATGCAAATCGGAATCAAATGGCGAGACGACGAGTGCATCGCGTCCAACGGCGACGGCTTCTTCGGCGCGGTGAAGTTCGCGCGCCAGTGTGAAGACAAGATCGTAAGCGCGCGCATTCTCCGGCCGCAGTTCGAGAGCGCGTCGCGCTTCGCCAATCGCCCGGGTCATGTTTCCCTGCTTTGCCAGACTGATTGCCAATTGAAGATGACAATCGCCGTTGGCAGAATCCAGCTCAAGGCCGTGCTCCGATTGCGCGGGGGCTTTAGACGAATCACCGATCTCATCCAAAACTGCCGCCAGAAAGCAAGATGCGCTCGCATTCGAGGGCTCGTTTTTTGCCGCATCGGTCGCTTCGGAAAGCGCCCGATTCGAATGAGACAGCGAAATCGACCTGAGCGCGGTGTAAATATGTTGCTCGGTCGATGCGTGGATCCAGACAGAGCCGTAGCTATTGATCGTAAAAAAAATGAGCACGGTGCCAAACACCAGTTGCAAAATATGCGACCGCGCGGTCAGCATTTCCCATCCGATTACGGCGAAAGCGCAAAACGGTACGATCGCGGACAATCCGTAGAAAGCTTTAACTTGCGCGTAGGAGGGGACTCTTAGCGTCATGAAAATGAGTGCGACGATCACCGCGGCCGAAAGTCCAAGCAACAGAAACCATTCCGATGACGGCTGGCGGGCGAATCGATAGATCGCAACCGCGGCGCCGATGACGACGAGCAGAGTAGGGAGCAACGCCAGCCAATATCCGCCGATCATGAGTGGGTAATTCCACGGCGTGCGCGAGAGCAAACCCGACAGTCCACCGCAAAGGCTGTCGCCCCAGAGTGTCGAATAGGTTCCATCGGCGAAGCCGTTGAAACCGCTAAAGAGCGGAGCGATCAGCGCCGTGCCGAAACGAAAATAATCGCGGGCAACGTGAAACCCGGGGTCTTGCCACCACGGAAATTGTAAAACAGGGTCCCAGTTGCCGACGATGGGCGTGTCGAAGTGACGCCAGATGCGCGCGTAATGCCACCCGCAGGTAATCAGAATCGCTGCGATTGTTATTCCGAGCCCACGGACCCAACCAAAAATCGGAGTTCGTTCCTGCAAAAGCTTAATCGTTAAAGCGCCGAAGAGCGGCGGAATAAGCAACAGGCTCGTCGCCTTGGCCAACATTGCCAGTCCTGCGAGAACACCGAGCCCGAGATATTGCAACGCGGATGCGCGCTCGCTCGTTAACGTTCGTAAGCCAAAATAAATCGTGGCGGCCGCGAGCGTTGCGGCCAGCGTTTCGTTCGTCACGTAATGCGAAAGATAAAGCTGCATTGGCAAAAACGCCGCCATCAACAGTCCAACCGCTTGAGCGACAATCCGGCCGGGGAAGAGCCAGCGCACACTCAGAAAGACAAAAATAAAATTCGCAATACCGAAAATCATCGTCATCGCGCGTAAAACAATCGCCGCGGCGTCGTCCGCAATCGTGAGCCGTCCGATCGACAGAACTCCGGCGGAAAGGACATAATAAAGGGGAGGCTGAAACATTTCGAAGCCCTCGTTCGGCAGCGGCAACGCCCGGTGGTCCTGGATGTACTTAATATAAGCGAGGTGGTCCTTGGAATCGTAGCCGGAGGGGAACGGCAACATTTTCGCGTTGTTCGAAAAAAGAATTAGCCACGCGATGCCGCATAGTCCGAGCAAGGTAAAGAGTTGCCGGCGGGAAAATTCAGCACTGCCGACATTCGATTCTGCTGTAATTCGAGGGAACCACCAACCTGCCGCGATTGTCAGGAGAATCGCCAGAACTGCAAATGCCGTCCACGCGCGCCAAATTTTAGGCAGCACATCGAATATTCTTTCGCCTCCGGCCAGAAGATTGCCCGGGCCAGCGCGCTTGGGCGTGGAAGCGAGCGCGCTGCTGCGCCAAGTCGAACCAGCAAGGGAAACTTCCCATTTCTCGTCGGTCCGTAAAGTCGATGAGTTCACAGTTAATGTGAGCCAGAGCGTGGGTGGCGCGTTATCGTTAAAAACTCTCGCCTCGATCGTGTTCGGACCGGTCCGGAAAAATTTCGACACGTCGAGTGTTGAGATCTCCTTCCAGTCGCGGTCCGGAGCGGTCGGCGCCGTTTCGCCGTTAATTTTCAATTCGATCCGCTTGGCCGCGCGAACCAGCAATCGAGCCGATCCCGGTTGCGACTCGACTTGCAGCGTTCGCCGAAACGTCGCATCCATCGTTGCAACTGGATGTGTACGCGCATCCATCGCGGCCGGAAATACAATCCACTCGGCGCGTTTGTCTCGCGGCAGAAAATTAATTTTTGGATCGCGATCGCATTTCCATGCGAGCCACCCAAAAGCAATGGTGGCGGCCGCGACCAAGGCGAGTGCTGTCCAAAATGTCTTCAACGGCACAAACCTGGTTTCAGTCGCGACGGGAAAAAATGCGTGCCTGGAGGGATTCGAACCCCCAACCTTCTGATCCGAAGTCAGATGCTCTATCCAGTTGAGCTACAGACACAAAACTAAAAATCCCAGGTTTCAAATCCCAAAGCCCAAAATTTGGAACCTGGGATTTGGATTTTGGGATTTAAAAAAAGCTGGGTGGTCGACGGGACTCGAACCCGCAACAACCAGAACCACAATCTGGGGCTCTACCATTGAGCTACGACCACCGTCGGGGATTCAAATTCTAGTTTTTAGATGCGTGATTGCAAACGCGCAAAGAACCCCACCGGCGTGGCACACTCTCCGCTTCTCCTTCAGGCGATGCCCCATCGTTTGGTTGCAACCCACATTCCGTTTGTTATCATCCGCACCCCGCGTTCCATGAAGAAAATCGGCCCGATCCTGCTCGCCGCTGTCGTTTTTTGTCTGGCGTCGCCGCTCTTGACCGCCGAATCGGATGACCCGAGCGAGACGTTTCTCAAAGCTTACATGACAGCGCAGCAGGGCGAAAAACTCGAGCACGAGAACCAATTTAAGGCCGCCCTCGCCAAGTATCGCTTTGCCGGCAGCCTAATCGAACAATTGCGCAAGGCCCACCCGGATTGGCAACCCGCGATCGTCGAATATCGCGGCCGGAAAGTGAGCGAAAGCATCCTGCGCGTGCAGGACAAAGCTTCGACCCAGGAAAGCGTGAATGCTCCCGCGCCGCCTGCTGAAAATGCCGCCGCGGTTCCACCAGAACCGGCACCGACTCAAGTCGCCAAAGAACCGGTAGCACCGTTGCCGGCCGCGAAGCCGGCCCCGGCGAGTACACCGAACGAGGTTGCGATCGAGCAGGCCACCCGCAAACTGCGCGATCGAGTCGACCAACTTGAAGCTGAATTACAGAAATCGCGCACCCAAATGAGCGCGGCTGAAAATGAAAAGCAATCGTTGAACAGCCGTCTTGATGAAACGAAATCGAAACTCGGCAAAGCACAAGGCGATCTGGACAAAGCCAAAACGGCTGAGAAGCAATTGCGCGATCAATTAACTCAGGCGCAGGCTTCGTTGAAGAAAACAGCGGCTGCCGGTTCGAACGAGGGCAAAGCGCAGGAGGCCCTTAGATCCGAAATCGCGCAGTTGAAAAAAGTGCTCGTTTCGGCACAGCAAGGCCGCAGCGCCGCTGAAAAGGAACGGGACGACGCCAATACGAAAGTCGCAGGCGCCGATCAACAGCGGGCCTCCGCCAGCAAAGAGCGTGATGAAGCGAATGCGCGCGCGGCCGAGGCAGACCAAAAAGTCGCGAGTGCAAACAAAGAACGCGATGACGCACTCACCCAATTGAAAGGATTGAAGGATACGGAGCAGCGGGTGGAGGTGCTGGTCGCGGAAAATTCCAATTTGAAACAGAAGCTGGCTGACGCGGAAAAAACTGTGCGCGAGATCAGCGCGGACAAACCGAAGCAAGAAAAAGAGCTCGCCGACGTGAGAAAACAAATCGGCGATCTACAAACTCAGCTCGCAGCGAGTCAGAAGCAGAACCAGACTTACCAAACCACAGTTGCGCAATTGCGCTCGCAGCTCGACGACGCGAGCAAGCAGCTAGAGCAGGTCAAGCTCGTTGGCGCTACGCCGGAGGAGACGGCCAAGCTGACAAAAGAGAACGAAATGTTGCGCAACATCATCGTACGCGAGCGTCAGGAAGAAGCGCGGCGCGATCAGGCAAAAAAGTTGATGCTGGCTGAGTTCGACAAGCTACAAATCAAATCAGAAACGTTGACTCAACAAATCCAGTTGCTGGCCCAGCCGGTGACGAGGTTGACCACGGATGAACTGGCGCTGCTCCGCCAACCGGTCGTTTCGATTTCTGATGACAATTCCGGCGCGGTCAAGGCCAGCTTCACTTTTGCCAAAAACACGAAGCCGAATACGCCTGCCGCTTCGACCGAGTCACCAGCCGGCAGTCTGGTCGCGTCGAAGGCGTCCTCTCCGCCGGCCGCACAGACTGGCTACACCGTTCCGAGCATCTTTAAGCCGAACGTCCCCGAGGACGTTGTCGACCTTGCCCGGCTAGCCAAGGAGAATTTCGAAAAGGGCAAATATCGGTCGGCGGAGAAAATTTATCAGGAAATTTTGACCAAAACGCCGAACAATCTTTATTCACTCTCGAATCTTGGCGTAGTTTATTTTCGCAGTGGCAAACTTAAAGCTGCCGAGTTGACCTTGAAGAAAGCGGTCGCGCTCTCGCCCAAGGACGAGTTCACGCACACCACACTCGGAATCGTTTATTATCGGCAATCGAAATTCGACGAGGCGCTGACGGAATTGACCAAATCCCTCGGGCTCAATCCGAAGAGCGCAACCGCGCACAATTACCTCGGCATTACTGCGAGTCAGAAAGGCTGGCAGGAAGCTGCCGAAAAAGAATTACTCGAAGCAGTTTCAGAAAATCCAAACTACGCCGACGCGCATTTTAATCTCGCCGTCATTTACGCGACCTCGTTGCCACCGTCGAAGGAACAGGCCAAGCGCCACTATGCCATGGCCACTTCGCTCGGGGCCAATCCGGACGCCGCGCTCGAGAAGTTGCTGCACTGATTCTGTGGCGGCAGCCCCCTGATCGCCGCATATCTTGTTGGCGTGAGACCATTTCTCACCGCCAACTGGCGGTATCTCGCCATGCTCAATTTTGTTGTCGATCCGAAGATCGTTGCGCCACTGGTTCCGCCTGGGACTGAAATCGATTTCGAAAATGGGGAGACATTTCTCAGCGTAGTCGGCTTTCTTTTTCTCGACACGCGTTTGCTCGGGCTGCCTATCCCGCTGCATCGCGATTTCGAGGAAGTGAATCTCCGTTTTTACGTACGCAAAAAGTCCGCCGACACCTGGCGGCGTGGGGTTGTCTTCGTTCGCGAATTAGTGCCGCGCCGCGCGATCGCTTTGGTCGCGCACACTTTCTATGGAGAAAATTATGTCGCCTTGCCGATGAAACATCAGATCGATCATGTCGATCTTAAGTTGAGCGTGGAATACTCCTGGCGACGCGGACGCAAATGGGAATCGCTCAAGATCAGCGCAAGCGGTGAACCGCAAACAATAGCCGCCGGGTCACATCCTGAATTCATCACCGAACATTATTGGGGCTACACCCGTGTGCGGGGCGGGTGCAGTGAATACCGCGTCGAGCATCCGCGCTGGAGAATGTGGAACGCGGATACGTTTCAATTCAACGCCGACGTTGCGGCGCTTTATGGCGATCAATTCGTTGAACCGTTGAGCGCTCGACCACGCTCCGCTTTTATTGCCGACGGTTCGCCGATCGAAGTTTTACTTCGCGAGCAATTGCCGTAGCACGAACGGCAGGATGCCGCCGTGCCGGTAGTAATCGATCTCGATCGGCGTATCGATTCGCAGCTTCACCGGCACGTAACGCTTTTGGCGATCTTGGTTCTCGATCTCAATCGTTAATCGCTGGCCGGGCTGGATCGCATCGGATAAACCGCCGATCGAAAATGTTTGCCAGCCATCAAGGCCGAGTGATTGCGCTGTTACGCCGTCGAGAAATTGCAATGGCAATACCCCCATGCCGACAAGGTTTGAGCGATGAATCCGCTCGAAACTCGCCGCCACGACCGCTTTCACTCCAAGAAGTTTTGTTCCTTTGGCCGCCCAGTCGCGCGAGGAACCAGTTCCATATTCGTGCCCAGCCAAAATAACGAGCGGCACCTTCTCTTTTTGATAACGCATTGCGGCATCGAAGATCGACATCTGCTCACCGTCCGGATAATGCTTCGTCACGCCCCCTTCAGTCCCGGGCACCATCAGGTTTTTAATTCTCACATTCGCGAACGTCCCGCGCGTCATGACCAGGTCATTCCCGCGCCGCGAGCCGTAGCTGTTGAAGTCCTGCGGCTGAATTCCGCGCGAAACCAAATACTGCCCAGTCGGTGAAGTCGCTTTGATTGCGCCCGCGGGCGAGATGTGATCGGTCGTTACCGAGTCCCCAAAAATTCCGAGAGCGCGCGCCCCGACGATGTTGTCGATCTTGCCAACCTCCATCGAGAAATCTTTGAAGAACGGAGGCTCGTGAATGTAATCGCTTTTCTCGTCCCATTGATAAACTTCGCCGGTGCTCGATGGGATTTCGTTCCATTTCGGGTTTTGATCCGCGAAATCGCGATAAAGCTTGCGGAAAACGTCCGGGCGCAGCGCCGACTGCATCGCATCACGCACTTCTTTCAAACTTGGCCAGAGATCGCGCAGAAAAGTTTCTTTGCCGTTTTTGTCCTTACCGATCGGCTCCTTCGAAAGATCGACATCCACCCGCCCGGCGAGCGCGAACGCGACTACCAACGGCGGCGACATGAGAAAGTTTGCTTTGATGTTTTGGTGGACGCGCGCCTCGAAATTGCGGTTGCCCGAAAGCACGGACGCCGCGACCAGATCGTAATCGTTGATCGCCTTCTCGATTTTCGGATGGAGCGGGCCGGAATTTCCGATGCATGTCGTGCAGCCGTAGCCGACGAGATTGAACCCGAGCTGGTCGAGATATTTTTGTAGCCCGGTCTTATCGAGATAATCGGTGACGACGCGTGAGCCTGGCGCGAGCGAAGTTTTCACCGCTGGATCGATTCGCAGTCCGCGCTCGACCGCTTTTTTTGCCAGTAAACCGGCGGCAAGCATCACGCTTGGATTGCTCGTGTTCGTGCAACTCGTGATCGCGGCAATGAGAACAGTGCCATGACCAATTCGGCTTTCACCGTGATGAAATGGATCGGCGGCCGAATCTCTTAATTCCTTCGCGGTATCGGGCGTCGGCCGGTTGTTTACCATCTCGGCTTTGTTGCGCTCTTCGCCCGGTTCGATGCTCGGTCCGTTCTTGTCGGATGCTGGCGTGTCGCCATCGCTCGGCGGCGATCCGTTCAACTGCACCAGATGCTTTGCTCCAAGATCGACATCTTTCATTCCGTATCCGCCCTCCTTGACCGGTTTCTGCAAAAGCGATCGAAAGGTCTCGCCGAGCGCGGGAAGATTGATCCTGTCCTGCGGCCGTTTCGGTCCCGCCACAGCCGGCTGCACGTCAGCGAGATTCAGCTCGAGATCGATGCTGTAATCGATCTCGCCCTTGCGCGGCATGCCGAACATTTTCTGGACACGGAAATAATTTTCGAACGCGGCGCACTGCTCCTCGGTGCGCCCGGTGGCACGCAAATACGTAACCGACTCTTGATCGACCGGAAAAAATCCCATCGTCGCACCGTACTCCGGCGACATGTTGCCAATCGTCGCGCGGTCCGGCACCGGCAAGGACGCCGCGCCTTCGCCGTAAAATTCCACGAACTTTCCAACCACGCCTTGCGCGCGCAGCATCTGGGTGATGTGCAACACCAGATCGGTCGCGGTCACGCCTTCGCGCAATTGACCGGTCAGGTGCACCCCGACCACTTCCGGCGTTAAAAAATAAACCGGCTGGCCGAGCATTCCCGCTTCCGCTTCAATTCCGCCGACGCCCCAGCCGACGACGCCGAGGCCGTTGATCATCGTCGTGTGCGAATCGGTCCCGACGAGCGTATCCGGATAGAAAATTTCGCGATTGTCGATCTTTGAGTGCTGAACACCTTTGGCCAGATACTCGAGGTTCACCTGGTGAACGATGCCGATGCCCGGCGGAATGAGTTGAAACGTTTTGAACGCCTGCTGACCCCACTTCAAAAACTGGTAGCGTTCGCGGTTGCGCTTGAATTCCATTTCCAAATTCAATTGCAACGCTTTGGCCGAGCCGAAAAAGTCAACCTGCACGGAGTGATCGACCACGAGATCTACCGGCACCAGCGGCTCGATGATTTTCGGATCGCCGTCGAGTCGTTGCACTGCACTTCGCATCGCGGCAAGATCGACAACCAGCGGCACGCCGGTGAAATCCTGAAGAACGATGCGCGCGACCACGAACGGAATTTCTTCGTTGGCTGGCTTCTTGGCATTCCATTTCGCCAGCGTCTCGACATCCTTGCGGCGGACTTTCTTGTCGTCACAATTTCGCAGGACGGACTCGAGCACGATCCGAATGCTGACCGGCAATCGCGAAATCTTCCCGATGCCTTGTTCCTCCAGCGCCGGCAACGAATAAAGAAATCCTTCGCGCCCGTTACCGGCGTCGAATTTGTTCAGCGCTTTGAATTCGTCGATCACTTTAAGTCGGCCAGTTTCGCTTTGATTTTATCAAAGTCGGGTAGCTGTTTTGGGTCGTCGTTGCTCTCAGCGTGTTGGATCACGCCGTTCTTATCGATAATGAAGGCGGAACGTTTTGGAACGCCGCCCATTCCAAGATTGATTTGCGGCAGAAACGAATCGTAAACCACGCCGTAATCTTTCGCGACTTTGTGCTCGTAATCGCTCAACAGCGTGACGCCGATCTTTTCCTTTTGCGCCCATGCTTCCTGCGCGAACGGATTGTCGCCACTAATTCCGTAAACTTCGCAATTCAATCCGGTGTATTCGCGCAGTCCGTTGCCGACACTGCACATTTCCTCGGTGCAGGTCCCCGTGAACGCCATTGGGAAGAAAAGCAGGAGCGTGTGTTTCTTTCCGAAATTGTCGCTCAATTTGATCTGCTTGGGACCGTCGGCTGTCTTGGTCGAGAGAGTGAAATCGGGCGCTTTAGTTCCAACTGCAAGTGGCATAAACAATCCTCCGGTTTGAGTTTAGAGGGGGAAATTCACTATAAGAAAGCAGCGTGACGCTGCACCCATTTTTTTCTGCAAGTTCCGGTCCGGACTTCCTGCTTTCCTCAGTTCCTTATTGTGATAAATTCTCCGCCGATGGCAGATGATCGCTGGTGAATCGCAAGATTCGCTGGAGGAAAGTCCGAACACCAAACGGCAGCATGCCACGTAGAAAACGTGGGCAGCGTTCTCGAAAGCGAACGTTGACGGAAAGTGTCACAGAAAAGACACCGCCGGTTCTTTGAAAGGAGCGCAGGCAAGGGTGAAAAGGCGAGGTAAGAGCTCACCGCTCGCGGAGTAATTCGCGAGGCACGAAAAACCCCATGCGGTGCAAGACAAAACAGAGGGAGGACAGCCGGTCCGCTACGATCCTCGGGTATCGTCGCATCATGGTCCCGCGATTGCGGGATCGGGCGGTCCCGCGCAAGCGGGATTGAGATAAATGATCATCGTCCCGGAGAAATTCGGGAGACAGAATTCGGCTTACCGCCATCTAAATATGAAGGGCGCTTTCGGAATCGAAGGCGCCCTTCGCTTTTTTATTTCAGCACGTCATCAACACACCCAAGTAACTGCGAAACGGTTTTTTCGGTTTCGTCGCCCATGTTGGAGAGGCGGAAAGTTTTGCCACGGAGTTTGCCGTAGCCGGGATCGATAACGAGATGATGTTCTTCGCGGAGTCTTTTTGCGAATGCGAGAACGTCGATCCCTTTGTTGTTTTTGACGCAGGTCAACGTCTTTGACCGGAAACCTTCTTCGGCGAAGAATTCGAAGCCGGATTTTCTCACCCAGTCGTGGACGACCGCGTTGGTTTTTGCATGGCGATCAAAGCGCGCTTGCAGTCCTTCCTCAAAGATCTCGTCGAACTTTGATTGGAGCGCGAAGATGTGGCCGATGCTTGGAGTGCTCGGCGTCATCCATTCGGCCTGCTGCTTTCTAAATTCGAGAAAATCGAAATAGTAGCCGCGATCCTTTTGTTTCTCAGCGCGAGCGAAAGCTTTTTCGGAAACGGAGAACAACGAAAAACCTGGCGGAAGCGCGAGAGCTTTTTGCGCGCCGGTCAGCATGACGTCGATCCCGAGCGCGTCCATGTCGATCTTCATCGCGGAAAATGATGAAACTGTGTCGACGATGAGAGCGACGTCGGCGTATTTGGCGAGCGTGCAGCAGATTTCCGGCAACGGATTCATTACGCCGGTGGAGGTTTCGTTGTGAATCAAAGTAACGGTGTCGAATTTTCCGGAGGCGAGCGCATGGTCGACATTTTTCTGGTCGATGTGTTTTCCCCATTCGACCTGGAGCGGTTCGGCGTTCTTCCCGCAGCGGCGCGCGACATCGAGCCATTTATCCGAGAACGCGCCGCACATGCAGCAAAGCACGCCGCGATCGACCAGGTTGCGGATCGAGGCTTCCATTACGCCCCAGGCTGATGAGGTCGAAAGAAACACCGACTGTCTGGTTCCGAAGAGCGTTTGCAGCTTTGGATGAACATCACGGTAAAGGTTTTTAAAATCTTCGCCGCGATGTCCGATCATCGGTCGCGAGAACGCGGCCAGCGTTTTCGCCGAAACTTCGACCGGACCGGGTGTAAAAAGCTTGTCGTGTGGAAGCACGAAGAAAACGTCCAACATCGAACCCTCCTTCGCAAGCTACGGCGCGGCAGGCGCCCAACGTCCAATGCAGAGTGCAGATGGCGATCTTATTTCTCGATGAAGCTGACGTCACCGCTGCGCTCGACCCGGCCCTTCTTTACTTTGGAGACATCGTCGTCGTGCAAACTCAGGCGCATGTCTTCTTCGACATCGTGGGTGGAAATGTGGTTGCGGTGCATCGTGTTCAAGACGAAATCGCCATCCTCGATAATCAATTCGGGCCGGCCTTTAATAAGGCAGCCGAACCAGTGCGAATGAAAGGCGATGAACGCGAGCAGCCGGTGCAGAAGCACGAGCACCAGTCCGCCACCGAGGGTAGCAAAAAATGCCGCGCTGCCATTGATCGCGCGCGAGAGCACCGACGCCAGGATAACCAGCAAGACGGCGTCGAACGCTGTCTTGCGCGAAAGCGATCGTTTATGGCCCAACCGGACCATAATCAGCGTGGCAATAAATACGACCACGCCGCGCAATGAGATTTGAACAAACGTCAGTTCCTCAGGCCTTGCACCCAAACCAAGCAATGGTCCGACAAAATTCCAGAATGCATTCATAATTTAGAATTTTATCGCCTGGAAAAGGCTTGGCGAGCGTATCTCGACCTTTGCCGCGCTCGCCACGGACGGGTCCGTCTGGCTGATGAACTTGCGCGGTAAAGTTTCGCATGGCATAAGAGCACGCTCGCGCGAGCCGAATCGGCCGCGCAAGATCGACAGTCACTATGCCAATAGCTCCGCCACCTTCCCGTGACGCCGCAGTTGAAGCGCGCGTTTTCTGGTTGCGTTTCCAAAAGGAAATTGCGGCTGCGCTAATCGTCCTAATTTTGGCGGCTGTCGGATTTGCGGCTTACCGATTTTACATAAACCGGCGCAACTCCACGGCGGCTGAGTTGTTAGGTAGGGCTAAGAATCCGCACGATTACCAGGAGGTGATGACCCGTTATCCGGCAACGCCGGCGGGCGCGAGTGCGTATTTGCTTCTGGCCGAGACGCAACGCAACGACAAGAAGTTCGCCGAATCGAACGCGACCTTGCAGCTGTTCGTCGATAAATATCCGGAACACGATTTTGTGCCGACAGCGCGTCTGGCAATGGCGGCGAATTTGGAATCGATGGGCAAAACGGATGAAGCTCTTTCGATTTATCAACAGGTCGCCGTCAAATACGCAAACACTTACAACGGGCCGCTTGCGCTTATTTCGGAAGTGCCATTGTTAAAAGCGAAGAACCGAATCGAAGATGCGCGCCGAGTTTGTGAAGAAATTCTGACGAAATATCGGATGCCAGGCCCGCAAACTGAAGGTACGCGGGATGACCGCATCGAGACAATCTGGGCAGGCGAGGCGATGAGGCAATTGCGTTCGTTGAAGCCACCTGAACGGCCAAAGCCAGCGCCAGGGGCGGCAAGTTTGCCAGCGCCGCCAGCTGGGCCGGGCGCTCCGCCAATGATCGCCGCCCCAACCGCACCTATTCCGGCTGCAGCACCAACTGCCGGAGCGATGTCGCCCGCGGGTGCGCCGACACCAAAAAAGCCGAAATAACTAGGTAGGGGCGATTGACCTCAATCGCCCGCGGGCCGTTCGGTGAATCGCCCCTGCCGATCGCGATTAGCGCTTCGAAAATTGGAAGCGTTTGCGCGCGCCGGGCTGGCCGGATTTTTTGCGTTCCTTCATCCGCGGATCGCGTCGAAGCAACCCTTCGGATTTGAGCGTGCCGCGTAAATTGCCATCGGCCTGAATAAGTGCGCGGGAGATGGCCAAACGCGCGGCGCCAGCCTGGCCGGCAACGCCGCCGCCGCTGGCATTAATGAAAAGATCATAGGTGTTTACCATCTTCGCCGCCTGCAACGGTTGAAGCACTACGTTCTGCAATGGAACACTCGGGAAGTAATCTTCGAAATTGCGGCCGTTGATATCGATCTTGCCGCTGCCCGGAGTCATCCGAATGCGCGCAACGGAAGTTTTTCGACGACCGGTGGCGATAAATTCCTGTGCTTGAGCCATAAGAAAAATTGGTTAGGCGAGCTTGACCGATTGCGGCTGCTGCGCGCTGTGAGGATGGGATTCTCCGCGGTAAACCTTGAGCTTTCGATAAACCGTGCGGCCAAGTCGGTTGTGCGGAATCATTCCGCGGACCGCTCGCTCGATCAATAGCTCGGGATGACGAGCCCGTCGCGCGCGAACGTTCTCTGACTTGTGGCCGCCAACGTAGCCCGAAAAACTCATGAAGCTTTT
>Ga0209801_1000378_pt1 | contig 30405 bp, 24 predicted proteins | sample GraSoiAngelo_127_FD_185884 | JGI IMG/M metagenome (GOLD analysis project Ga0209801, IMG submission 185884) | Grasslands soil microbial communities from the Angelo Coastal Reserve, California, USA - 14_0927_09_40cm (SPAdes) (version 2) | ecosystem: Environmental > Terrestrial > Soil > Grasslands ... | reverse complement strand
TCGCGACCAGATCGACGTATCGCTGCCGATAGCGTGCTTCGACGTCCTGCAGGCCGTGCCATTTTTCCGGCGGCGGCCGGAGCGACTTGGCCAGGACTTCCAATTTGCGCACTTTCAACGTCGGCTCACCGGTTTTGGTCAAGAAACAGATGCCTTCGACGCCGATGAAATCGCCGAGATCGAGCAGATCAAAAATTTCCATCGCGGCCGCGCCAATTTCTTTCTCGTGGAAGTAAGCCTGAAGGCGGCCGGTCGCATCTCGAAGATCGACAAAGTGACTTTTGCCCATGTCGCGGTGTGCGGTAATTCGCCCGGCGGCGCGAAGCGATTCGCCTTCCTTGAATGCGTGCCGGACTTCCGCGATTGAGCCCGATGCTTCGAAAGCGCGACCAAAAGGTTCCACCCCGCGGGCACGAAGCGCCTCGAGTTTCTCCCGGCGTTGCGCAATCAATTCGTTTTCCGGCTCCATGCTGTTGGAATGATTATGGTGGAGAGGCCTCGTGCCAAGTGCCTGTTTTAGTTCCCCTTTGCAACGATGTAACGCTTTAACCAAACGCATCCCCAATATTGGTTTGCCAATGGAAGATTGCCGATGTGATACTCGGCAGTGGAGCAAGCCCTGTAGGGGACGCTGTTAGCGTCCCTCTTTGGGAAGCAGACTGCTTCCCCTACAGATAGATTTTCTTAAATGCCACTCGATTTACCCAAAACGACTTCAAAACGCGACGGGCCACTGGTGAAACAGTTTTCCGTTTTTCTGGCCAACAAAGTCGGCGCGATGCTCGATGTCGTGAAGTTACTGAACGCACACAGCTGTGACGTCGTCGCCATGAGCGTTTCCGAATCAACCGACTCCGCGATTGCCCGCGTAGTTGTGAGCGATCCGGCGGGTGTGGAAAAATTGTTCCGGCAAAATAATATCGCTTTCGGAATGTGCGAGGTCTTGGTGGTCGAAATGCGCGAGGTTGCCACCGATTTGGCCAAACTCTTGGCCGCTTTGTTCATGGCCGAAGTGAACGTCCATTTCACTTATCCCCTTCTTATGCGGCCGCGCGGACAGGCCGCGCTCGCTCTCCACGTGGACGATAACGATTGCGCGATCTCTGTTTTGACGGGCGAAGGTTTTCAGCTGCTGAGCCAGTCCGACATCTCGCGCTAGGGCTGAGTTGACAGAGCGGCTACTCCGTTTACAGGAATCAACTGTCATGCCGTCTCTCTCCTTTGTTTCCTTGTCGCGATCCGACAAGAGCTTTCAGGTCGGGCTTATCCTGGTCGTTCTTTTTGCGGTCGTCGAATTTTTTGCAGCCAGCGTTCATTACATCGGCCGCACGCGTCCGGCGCAGCCGGCCGTCGCCGCTCCGCGCGTGGCCCCGGCGCCGCTCTCTTCCGTCGCGCCTTCCGCGCCGCCGGTTGCATTGGCGGTCGCGTCTCCGACCGCGGCGCTCACGCCGGCAACATCGACAATCTCAGTGGCGGACCGATTGCGGAAGCAAGCCGACGCGGCCCGGGAAAGCGGCGACACGGTGAGCGCGCTCGCTCGTTTAAACGACGCTGCCCAACGCGATCCGAAAAACCCCGAGGTCCTGGCGGAAATGGCGATGATTTACGAATCGATCCAGAATTTTGACCGATCGGCCGACACTTGGCGCAGAGTGCAGGAAATCGGTCCGTCCGCCGGACCGCTCTACGAGTTGGCGGACATGAAATTAAAAACCGGCGTCCCGGCAGCTCCGGGTCCGACTACCGGCTCAGCGCTTGATGCGGGAAAGCCGGCCAGCGCGCTTGATGCCTCGAGTGTTCGCAGCACCGCGGAAGGAGTTCCTGCGGGATCGACGCTCGGTATTAGCGAAGTGACCGTGTCGGAAACACCCGACCCGGATTCGGAAACCAATCTGATGTTGCGCATCGCGGTCAAGAAACGCCCGAATGCAGTGATCGACCACACCAAAGTGAAGATCCAGGTTTTCTTTTACGACACCGTGGGAGACAACGAGATTAAACTGACCGACGCCGATGTCAGCTACGAATGGCTGACTCCAAATCACGATTGGGCCAATAGCAACAGCGAAACCCTGGCGGTGACTTACATTCGTCCAAAATCAAAAGGCAAATCGGCGGAGTCCGACCTGGCAGCAGCCGCGGCGGCAATTAATCCGGCCAAGAAAGGTAAGCCGGCAAAGGCGAGCCCGCCTCCCGACGGTGGCTCGCGCAAATATCTTGGTTACATCGTGCGCATTTATTATAATGACCAGCTCCAAGACAAACGCGCCGAACCGAACAAACTCTTAACTCTTTTCCCCGCGCCCTTCACCGCTCCGCCGCAGTAATGCAATTGCTCATCGTGCACCGCGACTCTGAGATGGGGGAAGCGCTGGTGCAAACGGTGAAGAGCTACACCCGGCACCAGTGTGAGCTCGTCGGCAGCGATGTCGCCGCGCTGGATTGGGCGCGGCGTCATCAGCAATGTAATCTTCTTCTGACCCAGCTCGAAGCCGAGGGGATCAATGGACTCGCGCTCGGTTCATCGCTCAGCGAAATTTTTCCGGCGCTTCAGGTTTTGTTTTTCCCAAATTATCCCGCAGCCGAGCAGCGACTTGAAATTGCAGACACCAAAGTTTTCCCGGAACCAATCGAGGGAGACGATCTGCTGGCGGCGATCGAGCGCGCTGAGAACGCGCCGCCGAATACACCCGATCTTTTTCACGTGGCGGATGTTTTGCAGATGTGTTGTCTCAGCCGGCGTGGGGGCGCGCTCCAATTGGTCAAGGAAACCAGGAGCGGGCTCGCGTTTCTTCGTAACGGAAAAATCGTGCATGCCGAAACCACCGCTGCCCGCGGAAGCGACGCACTGCTCGAGATGGTGAGCTGGGAATTTGTCGAATTCGGCTACGAACCCAGTGTCCGGCCGCCACTCGAGACAATCTCTGCGGCTTGGCACGAGATTCTGATCGATGCGATTTCGAGCCGGCAGCAAGAAACCACGATCAAGTCGCACCGCCGATCTGCCTAGCCACTTTCCTATGCAACCACGCGGGTTTGCGGTAGTTTACGTTTTGATGAAGTTGCGCTGGACGCTGGTTTGTTTTTGCTTGGCGGCGGGCCCCGCCTTCGCCCAAATCCAGGTCGAGCTGAAATTCCCGCGGCTGCAATACATCGCCTACGAGCCAGTCGTCGCCAACGTCGTGATCACGAATCTCGCAGGCCGGGATGTCGATCTTCGCGATGTGGATGGTCAATCATGGTTTGGTTTTGAAGTGACCGGCAATGAAGGTCGCTCCATCGCTCCCATCTCCAATGCGGAGACCGAACCGCTCAACATTGCCGCCGGCAAACGCGTTACTCGAAAAATTAATCTGAGTCCGCTGTTTGCCGTCCACGATTTTGGGACATACCGGGTTCGCGCTCATATCTATTTTGGCGATCTAAACAAATTCTTTTATTCCCAAACCAAAGTTTTCGAAGTCACCGATGCCCGACCGATTTGGCAGAAAACGGTGGGCGTGCCCGAGGGAGAGAGCGCTGCCGGAAACGTGCGGACGTATTCACTCATGACTAATCGTTTTCCCGATCACACTTCGCTTTATGTGCGGGTTGAAGACAAAGATAGCGGGATCGTTTACGCGACTTACTCGTTAGGCCAAGTCATCGCGTTCGATCAACCGCAGGCGGAATTCGATCGGTCCAATCAACTCCATGTTCTTTATTGTGCCGCTCCGCGCAATTGGTCGTACGCTCGCGTCGGTTTGAATGGCGAGCTTCTTTCGCGCGCCAGTGTCGCCGAGACCAGGACCAGGCCCCGGCTTGTGCATTCTGAAGATGGCGTGGTAAAAATCTCCGGCGGCATGATGGACACACCGGTTACGCAAGCAACGCGCGACACCGCTCCAAAACTTTCAGTGCGACCGCCCAACGCACCGAAGGACGATTAACGAATGCGAAAATATTTTTTGAGTTTGCTCGTCGCCGCCCCGTTCATCGCCCCGGCCGTTTACGGTTTACCTGCTCCAAGCTCTCTCTCCTCGCGAGAAAAGCGCGCGGTCGCGCCGCGAGCAACTCCCACTCCCGTAGCGCAACGACGGGCAGTGACCGTCTCCGAAGCTGACCGTCCTTCCACAGTGGTGGTGATCGACGCTGGCCATGGCGGATTCGATCGCGGCGGAATTCCCGGTCAGCGCGTCGCGGAAAAAACCATGACTTTGGACGTCGCCCAGCGGCTCAAAGAGGTGCTCACTGCCTACGGATATCGAGTCGTAATGACCAGAGACAGCGACGTCTTTGTGCCATTGGGGACGCGCGTTGCGATCGCCAATTCCTATCGGAACGCGATCTTCGTTTGTATCCACTTCAATGCCGCGCGTCGGGGGAGCGCGAGCGGTATCGAAACTTATTTTTATAGTTCGCAAAGTCTGCCGCTCGCTTCCGCGATTCATTATTACGTGGCCGGTGGCGCACCCAGCTCGAATCGCGGCGTCCGACGCCGCGGCTTTTACGTCTTGCGAAAAACGACCGTTCCGTCGGTGCTGGTGGAATGCGGCTTCCTGACTAACGCGACCGAAGCGAATTACGCACAGAGCGCAGCGTATCGACAGAAACTCGCGGAAGAAATTGGGCGCGGCGTTCGTGAACGTTCGCTGGTAGCGAGCACGTCGGCGGCGAACCGGCTCGCGGCCAACAATACGGCGGTCCCGCTCCAGCCGTTCATCGATCAGACCCATTATCGCGATCCGGACCTTTCGCGTTCCAAGCGCGGTAAAAGAAGCTCCAAGAGTTCGTCTCGATCGACATCGTCGAAGCGCAAGCATTCCTCCGATTCAGATTCGGAGAAAAAGGCCAGAAAAAAGAAATCGGCCCCCGCCCAAACGGAGGATTAGTTGGAATCGCCCGTATTGAGCTCGGCGCAAATGCGCGCTGCGGAGGAATCCGCGGTCGCGCGCGGCGTGACTATTGAAACCTTGATGGATCAGGCCGGCGCGGGAGTTGCCTGTGCCGTCCGGCAATTTTTTCCAAAACCGGCAAGATGCATCGTCTTCGCCGGCAAAGGCCACAATGGCGGAGACGCCCTGGTCGCGGCCGAACAGCTGCAACGCATTGGCTGGAAGATCGACGTCCGATTGCCGTTCGCAGAGGAGGATTGCAGCGAACTAACCCAAAAAAAACTGAAAACGCTCCGCGAGGCCGCGACCAAATCGGCTGACACGATCGAACGCGGAACGCACCTCATCATTCTGGATGGTTTACTCGGCACGGGCGCGAAATCATTTTTGCGGGAACCGCTCCGGACCACGGCCCGTGACATCAATCGCCTGCGGCGCGAAGAAAACGCCTTCGTCTTCGCCGTCGATGTTCCAACCGGGCTCGACGCCGATTCGGGCGAGAACGATCCGGAAGATTCGGTCGTTGCCGATTTCACGCTCACAATTGGTTTTGCCAAACACGGCCTGATTGTCGATTCCGCGCTTAATTTTGTCGGGCGCATTCAAATTGTTCCACTTCCCGGGCTTTGGCCGGAGGGAGGCGCGCCAAACGAGCTGGCCGCCGGCCCGTATTCGCTAAGCCCGCTTCTTCCTCGGCGAAGGTTCAGTGCCTATAAGAACGAATTCGGCCGCATTGGAGTAGTTGCCGGTTCGAAAGGTTTTGTCGGTGCAGCGTTGATGACGACCGAAGGCGCGCTCCGCGCCGGCGCCGGTTTGGTAGAGGTTTTTGTCCCTGAGGAAATCTATGAGATCGTCGCCAGCGCTGCGCCGGTGGAAGCGATGGTGAAACCGGTTCGCAGATATCGCGATCTCCTCGACGAAAAGGAAATCGACGTTTGGGCGCTAGGCCCCGGTTTGGGAAAAGCACGCGCCTCCGAAATTCTAAATTTAATCGAGATCGCGCCGCAACCGATGATCGTGGACGCGGATGGATTGAACATTGTGGCCGATAAGATCGACATCCTGCGCAGTTGTCGCGGTGCCCGGCTGCTTACACCTCATCCCGGCGAGATGAAACGATTGATGGAAGTCGGCAAAATGGCGCGCGCCGGGATCGCGCGAAATTTTTGCGATCAATTTCCAATTACGCTGCTGCTCAAAGGAAGTCGCACCATCGTGTGCGAGCGCGGGAAACCGATCAGTTACAACACCACCGGCAATCCGGGAATGGCGAGCGGCGGAATGGGCGACGTCTTGACCGGCGTGTCCGCGGGTTTGGCCGGACGCGAATTGTCGATGTACGACGCGGGGCGGGTCGGAGCCTGGACCTGCGGCCGCGCCGCCGAGATGTCGATCTTTCAAGACGGGGCAAGCGAACAATCGCTGCTGGCCAGCGACGTGCTCGCTCATTTGGGGGCCGCATTCAACGAACTGCGCGATCCTTCTGTCTAGTTATCCCATTTGTCATTCCGAGGGAAGCCGAGAGATCTCTAGATGTTTCCGATTCTCAGAAATAGTGAGAGATTCCTCGACTTCGCTCGGAATGACAAAACGCAGTCACCGAGAGAAGTTGCACTGCTATAATGAACGAATCGGATACGACATCCTTCGATGCCACCCATCCGTCGCGCGACAATTGGTGGAGCCGCCTGAAGAAAACGCTCGGCCCGGTCGCGGTCGTAGGCGTCGTAATCGCGAAGTTTTTTGCGAAACTGAAATTCTTCATCCTACCGGCGCTCAAGTTCCTGCCGCTCTTGCTCAAGTCCGGCGGCACGATGCTGTTGATGATCTGGGTTTACACGATGATGTGGGGTTGGAAGTTCGCGGTCGGCTTTGTGATGCTCTTGCTCATCCACGAATGCGGGCATCTCATTGTCGCCAAAAAATTTGGACTCAAAGTCGGCGCGCCGGTTTTCATTCCGTTCATGGGCGCGTTCATCGCTTTGAAAGAAGCGCCACGCAACGCGTGGATGGAGGCGTGCGTCGGAATCGGCGGGCCGATGCTCGGCTCGATCGGCGCGCTCGCCTGCAATTCCATCGGTGAGTTTACCGACATTCCGATTTTCTTCGCGCTTGCCTGGTTCGGTTATTTTTTGAACCTGTTTAATCTGACGCCGGTGGGCATGCTCGATGGCGGGCGAATTGTTACGGCGTTATCGCGCTGGCTTTGGCTGCCGGGTTTCGCGGTGCTGCTTTGGTTCGGCTGGAAGTACCCAAACTTTATTGTCTGGCTAATGGTGATCGCGTCGCTGCCACGCGTTTATTCGCTCTTCCGGAAACGAACCGAAGAAGAGCGACGTTATTATGAAGTAACACCCGTCCAACGCTGGACGATGTCGATCTTGTATTTCGGTTTGATCGCGGTGTTGATTTTCGGAATGCACCTGGCCACGCGCGACTTGCATAACTACGGCGTCCGCTCGCACGGTCACGGTCAGGATGTGATTTTCCAGTAATCAGGGCGCTGCGCCGGCGGCAAAGACTTTCGCCGGTTCAAGACCGATCTTATTCAGGATCGACAAGAAACGTTTGTCAGATCGAAGCGGCGCGAATTCGGGCGCAATGCCGATGAAATGGAGCGACGAGGACCGTTCATCGCAGGCGCGTTCGAGTTCGCGAATGGCGTCATCGCGCGCACCGAGCGCCACGTTGACATGAGCAACCGCATCGCCAGGCGTATACCCCCCGCGACTCGCAATGGTCCTGGCAAGAACTTCGCGCGCTTGATCCGATCGATTCATCCGCGCGTAAGTGATCGCCAGACCAAAAGCTGGACGACCGCTGATACTTTGCGCCTTCTGGTAGAGCGCAATCGCTTCGTCGAAGCGTCCCATCTCGCGATAAAGCGCGGCCAGCAATGGCTCGCCATAAACAAATGCGGGGTCCAGTTGTAATGCGCGTTCGCCGGCTTTCATCGCTTCATCGTATAAACCGAAGTAACGGTAGAGCTCGCACGCGGAGTTGTTCACCCAAAGCGACGCCGGATCGATCGTGGATGTCCGTTGCAAATAGACCAGCGCTTCATCACGTTCGCCGCGCGCGGCCCAAAACGCGGCCGAGAAATAGTTCGAGGGGGTCGACTTCGGATCAAGCTCGACCGCACGGCCAAATTCACGTGCTGCTCCGTCCATGTCCCAGTCGAGAATGCGTTTTGTTTCTGCCAGGTAGACGTGTGCCTCTGCATCGTCATTGTCGATCTCGAGCGCGTTGGTGGCGGCTTCGCGGACTTTTGAATAGGCTTCGAGGGGCGCAACGTAAGCATCCGCTAACCATAACCACGCTTTCGCAATCCCGGTCCAGGCGCGGCCGAGTTGCGGATCTTTCTCAAGCGCCCGTTCGAAATATTCCAAGCTCTTCCGCAGATCTTCTTCGCTGGTTCGGTCTGAATAAAACAAGCCGTGCAGGTAAACGTCGTAGGCAGCAGTGCTCCGGACGAGCCGCGACGCCAGCGGCGCGGAGATATCGAGCTTCAATTTTAACGCATCGACAATCGCACGCGTAATTTCATCCTGAAGCGCAAAGATGCCCTGCATCTCGCGCTCGAATGTTTCCGACCAAAGAGTGAAGCCATTACAGCAATCCGTCAGCTCGGCGCTGATGCGGACGCGATTCCCGTCGCGACGCACACTGCCTTCGAGCACGTGCTCCACGTTGAGCTTGTCCGCGATTTCCTTCAGGTCCGCTTTCTTGTCCTTGAACCAAAACGAGGATCGCCGCGCCGCCACGCGCAGTCCCTCAGTTTTCGCGAGCGCCGTCTGAATTTCTTCCGCAATGCCTTCGCCGAAATAATCGCGCGCTTCGCCGGGACTCAAATCGGTGAAAGGCAGGACCGCAATCGACCGTTCGTTTGAAGTGGCAGCCGGTAAGATGTCGATCTTATCTTTCAGATCCGGCGTTCGAACGATTCCGTAGCGGGTGAAATCAAAAAACCATGAGAGCACAAGCGCGACCGGAAATCCGAGCACGATCAAGAGAACAACAAGCCGAACGACCCAGATCGGAATATCGAAGACCGGCAACAATTGCGAGATGCCCTGGGCCAGCGCCCAGCCGCCAACGAGATAGGCGATTGCGACGGTGTAAACTTTCCTCCGCTTTAGCTCGGCGAAAAATCGGTTCACGGCGACGAATGCGCGATCAATTGCTGAAACCGCGGGTCGTTGCGAATCGGGTCCCATTCCCAGCGATGTTTCAGATCGTTCACGGTGATACTGTAAACGACGCTGTCGACTGCGCCGGGTGTTTTCAGCAAACGCTCGATCAAAGGAATGGCCAGGTCATTTTCGCCGCAGCGCGCATAAATGAGCGCGAGATAGCAATTCATGATCGCGCCATCGAAGGCGTCAGCAGATTCGGGTTTTAGCTCAACGGCGCGCCGGCCTTCCCGAATCGCATCTTCCATCTGGCCCATGAACGCGTAACACCAACCGAGATTAGCGTGCCGATCGGCGCTATCCGGAGCTTCTTTCACTTGCGCTTCAAACGCCGGACGCGCCAATTCAAAAGCTTTCCGGGCCTCGGCGTTGTTCCCTGTGGCCAGGAGAATACAACCGACAAAAAAACTTTTAGGCGTCGCCCCCGCGTTCGTATACGAAATATCGGTCAATGGCGATTTCTCGAGAACCTCTTTCGCATGGGAAAAATCGCGGTCCATCATGGCCACGTCCCATCGCACACTTGTGATCACGCCATCCGGATCCGTCCCGGCGGGGACCTGGTCGACCAGCGATTTCAATAACTTCGTGTCCCCTTTCCACCAAAAATCGACGTAACCGGTTTGAATTTTAGCGTCGAGCGAGGCCGGCGCCATTGATCGCAACCGCGCAGCAACTCGCGCGGCCTCCGGCCAGCGTCGCAACGCGGTATAGGTAAACACCAAATTGCGGACAACGTTTGGATCCTGCGGATCAAGCTTGGCAATCCTTTCATAAGTATCGACGGATTCCTGCCATTTCCCCTGCCGTCGCTTGATCGCCGCAATCAATCTTCCCGCCTCGCTGTTGTTAGGCGATAAACGCGAAACGATATCGAATTCAGAAAGCGCGCGAACGTAATCCCGGTCGATCCAGTAAATGCATTGACCGAGAGCGAGATGCGCCTCGGCCAGATTCTGTTGCAACTGAAGGGCAACATCGGCTTCGACGCGGGCTTTCGTCTTCCAGGCATCAAGCGGCTCATAATAATGAAAAATCGCCGCGCGCGTGGAAGCGAGTCGGGCATGGGCCAGAGCAAACTTTGGGTCGAGCCCGATGGCGGTTAGGTAAAGCTGCTCTGCCTTTCTGTAATCTTCGAGCAACGTGTCCGGATTGCGTTCAATTTGGTTCGCCTGGAGATAAACCAGGTAAGCATCGGTATTTTCCGTCGGTTTGGTCCCGATGCGCGCTTTTTCGTTAGGGCTCAATGTCACTCGCAACGCCTCTGCGATCTCTGACGCGAGTTCGCCTTGCAGGCCTAACGAGTCTGCCAGCGTCCGTTCATAGCGATTGGCCCAGAGATGCCGATCTTTCAGAGCGTCGATCAACTGCACATTCACCACCACTCGATCGCCTTCCCGCCGCACGCTTCCTTCCAATACGTTGGCCACTCCGAGCAGCCGGCCAATTTCGCGGAGATTGTGCGCCGCCGGATCGCGGAATTGCATCACCGACGAACGGCTGATCACGCGCAGGTCGGCGATCTTGGCCAGACTCGTCAGAATGTCGTCCTGGATGCCGTCGGCGAAAAATGCGTTCTGCTTGTCGTCACTGAAATTGGCGAACGGTAACACCGCGATGCTCTTGTCAGGGATCAGTTCACCGCTTGAGCTGTGAGATGGAAGCCGCTCGTAAATCAGCACCGCGATTAGAAGTAGAAGAATACCGATGATCGTAAAATTGAAGACTCGGCCCGAGCTTTGCCGCGCTACTGGATCGACATCTTCCTCTCGAACAAATCCTTTGGAGGTAAACTCGTAAAGCCACGCCAGCAGCATTGCGATTGGGAACCCAATGACCAGCACGACGATGACAAAGCGCACTGCCGAGTTCGGAACGTCGAAGAACGGAAAGACTTGAGTCGCGATCTGGGTTAAGAGCCATGCCACCATCGCGTAGACGACGGCCGCGCGATAGACATGCCGGCGCTTCAGCTCGGTAAAGAATTTTGGCAGATTCACCCTGTTTCGCTGAATTAACTTTCGGAAGCGCCTTTCACAAGCGCAACGTCTCTCGCGTGCTAAATTGCCGGATGCCGTTTCAGCTCGAATCCGACTATAAACCTCGTGGCGACCAGGGGCAGGCGATCGCCAAGCTGATCAAGTCGGTCGAAGCGGGCAATCGGCACCAGACGCTGCTCGGCGTTACTGGCTCGGGAAAAACATTCACGATCGCCAACGTCATTCGCGAGTTAAACCGGCCGACACTGGTAATTTCGCACAACAAAACCCTGGCGGCCCAGCTTTACTCGGAGTTCAAGCAATTCTTCCCCAAAAACGCGGTCGAATATTTCGTCAGCTACTTCGATTACTACCAACCGGAAGCTTACATTCCGCGGACCGATACTTACATCGAGAAGGACTCATCGATTAACGAAGAGATCGAGCGATTGCGCCTGTCCGCAACCAGTGCACTGCTCACCCGGCGCGACACGATCGTGGTCGCGAGCGTTTCCTGCATCTACGGCGTCACGTCGCCGGAAGATTACGAGCGAATGCTGCTGACGGTAAAACGCGGCCAGCATACTTCGCGCGAAGCGGTGCTCGGTCGCCTGGTCGATATGCTCTACGAACGCAACGATATCAGTTTCTCGCGCGGCAAATTTCGGGTCCGCGGCGACGTGGTCGAAGTCTATCCCGCGACCGCCGACGAGGAGGCGGTGCGTTTGGAATTTTTCGGCGACGAAATCGATGCCATCACCCGCTTCGATCCGTTGACCGGTCACGCCCGCGAATCGCTCAGTGTGATCACATTTTTTCCAGCGAAACAATTCGTGACACCGGCCGACAAATTGAATCGCGCGTTGCAAACAATTCGGGCCGAGCTGGAAGACCGAATCAAAGTCCTGGAATCGCAAAACAAATTGCTCGAAGCGCAACGACTCCGCATCCGCACCGAATACGATCTGGAGATGTTGCAGGAGATGGGTTTCTGCAACGGGATCGAAAATTATTCGCGACATCTCTCCGGCCGGCCTCCGGGATCAAAGCCGTATACGATCGTCGACTTTTTCCCGAAAGATTTTCTCGTCGTGATCGATGAATCGCACGCGACCATTCCGCAAATTGGCGGGATGTATGAAGGTGATCGTTCGCGCAAAACCGTGCTGGTGAATTATGGTTTCCGTTTGCCGAGCGCACTCGATAACCGGCCGCTGAATTTCGATGAGTTCATGAAACTTACGAACCAGCTCGTTTACGTGAGCGCGACACCGGCTGAGTTCGAAATCCAAAACAGCGTTGTTGGAAATAAAGGCTACGTCCCGCATCGGCGTCAGCGCATCGGCGAAGACGAGCCGGTTCCGTTCGTATTACCGGGTGAAACTGTGGCGGCGGTCTCAGATCGTCGATCCAGGGCAAACGGCGCTCGGAGAGCGCCGCTCCAGCAATCTCAGGTGCATATTTCGCGGACAGACGAGCCGGCCGAGAAATTCGAGGTTCGCGAGCCCGGAGCCCCGCTGGTTGTCGAACAAATCATTCGTCCGACCGGACTTCTCGATCCAAAAATCACGATCAAACCGCTCAAGAACCAGATCGACGATACGATCGAGCTTTGCCGGCAACGCGTTGAGAAAGGTGAGCGGGTGCTGATCACAACGTTGACCAAGCGCACCGCCGAAGATCTGGCCGACTATCTCCGCGACGTCGGATTAAAGGTGCGCTATCTCCACAGCGACATCGACACGATTGAGCGTGTGGAAATCTTGCGCGGCCTGCGCGCGGCCGATTTCGATATTCTCGTCGGCATCAATTTGCTCCGAGAAGGACTCGATCTTCCCGAAGTTTCGCTCGTCTGCATTCTCGACGCCGACAAGGAAGGCTTTTTGCGCAGCCAGACTTCGTTGATCCAAACTGCCGGCCGCGCCGCGCGGCATATTAATGGCGAGGTCGTGCTCTTCGCCGATCAGATCACGCAAAGCATGGAAGCGTTGATCTCGATCTCGGAATATCGCCGCACGAAACAGATGGAATACAACGAGAAGCATGGGATTACGCCGCAAACAGTCCGGCGCGCGGTCCAGGAAAGTTTGCACACGATCTTGCGCGGCCGCGAAATCGCCGCATCGGTCATTCAGGAAGCCGGCGGCAATTTCGATCTCACTGAATTGTTGCGCGAGCTGGAGGAAGAGATGCAACAAGCGTCGGCGAATCTCGAATTCGAACGGGCCGCGCTCTTGCGCGATCAAATCATGGAAGTGAAAAGCGGCACCGGCCTCACCAAGATCGAGCCGAAACGCCGTCCAGTGAAATACACCCGGAATTCGGGACGCAGGCGTTCGCGCGTTTAAGTGCAGCTCGCACGGAATTCGCTCCATCAGCAGCTATGCGCTGGCTATCGATCTTTGCTTCCCGCGCCGTCGCCTTCGGCATAGGCGGGTCGATCTTGGGCGCGATCTCAACCCTCGCACAGATCAATGAATCGAGCTCGTTGCCGGAAATTGAATTTTCGCAGTTGAGTCAGCGCGATCCGAATCCGCTGGGCGAGAAAGCGCTCGCAATTCATCCCGAGCAATGGAAACACGCCGAAACCGAGCATTTCATTTATCATTTCGTTCACAGCTACGTTGCCACGCCGGTTTCGGTCGAAGCGGAGTTTCATTATCGCGTCATCGCGAAAGAGCTGGAGCGCGAACAACCTGCGGGCGACATCAAATCGCACATTTATATTTTTGAGGGCCCGGAAGAATGGCAGGAGTTTCAAGCCTTCGGCAAACTAGAGCCGTGGAGTGGTGGAATTCATTCGGCTGGCAGTCTCTTTGTTCAGCGAAATCCGGCGTATAAGTTCAGCAACAATCTTTTGGGACACGAGATCGTTCATCTCATCCTGCATCGCTTTTACACCGATGGCATTCCTTGTTGGTTGGATGAAGGCTTTGCCCAGTTCATTTCGAAAGACGCGCACGCCAGCTATGAGCGCGCTCGCGGTTTCGCGGCCAAGCCGCACTCGGAAGCAATTCCATCGCAAGACTTGATTTCCCTCAATATCCTCACAGCCACAACTCATCCGCCTTTCGATCGCGTCCGCATTTTTTATGATGAATCGGAACGGCTGGTGCGATTTCTGGCCGCCGCCGACAAGCCGAGCTTTTTAAGCTTGCTCGATGCGCTCGCCCGGCACCAACCGCTCGAAACAGTCCTCCCGCGACTCTATTCCGGGAGATTCGCGAACATTGCGGTGCTGGAGGAGAAATTTCGCGAGTACGCCTCCAAAGATTTCGGAACTTCTTTGCAACAAGCCAGCAATGAATAGGATTGGCATCGGAGTTGATGCCAAAAACGAAAGCAAAACCTGTCGCTGCGAAAATCTACGCCGTCGTCGGTTCGGATGACGCCGAGGTAAAACACACGGCGGCGGAACTGGCCGAGAAATTAAAACCTGCAGACGCGGGCGACTTTGGCTTCGAAATAGTCGACGGCGCGGCGGACAACGCCGACCAAGCTGCCACCCAGATAAGATCGACCATCGACGCGCTGCGAACTTTGCCATTTTTCGGCGGCGAAAAATTGATCTGGCTGAAAAACGCCAATTTTCTCGGCGACGATCAGAAAGCGCGGTCGGCGGCAGTGCAAGCGGCGCTGGAAGAATTGACTGCAACGATGACTGCCGGGCTCGGACCCGAAATCACATTTTTGTTGAGTGCGACCGAAGTCGATAAACGACGCTCGTTTTACAAGGCGCTCGCCAAACGCGCCGAGCTCCAGGTTTTCGAGAAACTCGATTCGAGCCGCAGTGGTTGGGAAGAAGAAGCGAACGAGATGGTCAAGACGCGCGCGAAAAAGCGAAAGCTACAGTTTGATGACAATGCGCTCGAGCTCTTCGTCCTTCTCACCGGCGGCGACACCCGTGAGATCGAAAACGAATTGGAAAAGATCGACATCTTCCTCGGCAAAGAGCGCCAGGTAAATGTCGATCTTGTTCGCGAGCTCGTGCCGCTCACGCGCGCGGGGGTGATCTTCGATTTGAGCAACGCCCTGGCCGAGCGCGATCTCGAGCGCGCGCTCGAATTGCTCCGACAATTACTCGATCAGGGCGAAAGTGCGATCGGGATTTTGCTCGCCGCGATTCTTCCAACGGTCCGGAATTTATTACTGGCAAAAGATTTGATGGAGCGCCATCGCCTGTCGCGGCCGCACGCGCCCTTTCCGTTTATTTCGGCGATCAATCGCCTCCCGGCCGATGCGATCGCGCATTTGCCGCGCAAGAAAGACGGGACGGTCAACGCCTACGCGCTCGGAATTGCCGCGCAAAATGCGCACCGCTTTTCGACCGAGAAGTTAATCGCCGGAATGCAGGCATGTCTCGCTGCAAATCTCCACTTGGTCACCACCCAGCTCGATCACGAACTGATTTTGACCGGAGTCGTAGTGAAGATCTTAGGTAGGGGCGATTGACCTCAATCGCCCGCGGGCGGTTCGGTGAACCGCCCCTACCTTACGTACCTGCGCCGACTTGTTTGCTCGCCATCGGACCGATGTACGGGATTTCCCAACGCACGCCAGTGAATGCACGCCAGGTGGCGATGATCCAAAGAACAACAAAAGCGACGTGGATGACCGCGGCGATGATCGCCCAGAAAAACACCAGGATCCCTCCGATTGCCGGAATGGCACTAAAGATCACGTGGATAATCGCAGAAACGACGTTGAACAAGAACCAGGCCAGACCAAAGACGATCGATTGCATCGAATAGAAACGCACAAACGGGTCCCGCTTCTCCAAAATGAAAAACACGATGCCGCCGACGAGCGGGATGCAGGCGAGTGCGGCGGCAATGTTGGAAGGGAGCCCGGTCGATTTTGGCGAGTCAGAGGGGGGCGGCAGAGGCGGCTCGTCAGGCATGATCTACTTACACAGGATGGAAGGCTGCTTTGTCAACGGTTTTCCTTTTTCGCACCGGCAAAAGCCAATACCGTCTCGCTGTGATTTCGACAGAAGTTCGCAGCAGTGGGAATTCATATCGTGTTCTGATTGGCCCCGGTTTGTTGGAAACCATTGGCGACGCGATAAAGGAAAAATTAGCGCCATCGCGGTGCGCGATCGTATCCGACACGAATGTCGCGCCGCTTTTTGCTGGGAAAATTCAAAAGAGTTTAGCGTCGGCCGGTTTTGAGTCGGCGCTGATCACGGTTCCGGCCGGCGAGCATTCGAAGACGCTCGAGCAAGCCGGCGCTGTGGTTGAAGAAATGCTGGGCGCGGGCTTGGATCGACAATCGTTTGTTATTGGACTTGGCGGCGGGGTGGTCGGCGATCTGTCCGGATTTGTAGCCGCAATTTTTCAGCGCGGCGTTCCACACGTGCAAATTCCAACCACCCTCCTGGCGATGGTAGACAGCTCTATTGGCGGCAAGACCGGGGTAAACACCGCCACCGGAAAGAATCTAATCGGCGCATTTCATCAACCCATTCTCGTGATCGATGACGTTGAAGTCTTAAGAACGTTGCCCAGGCGCGAACTGAGCCAGGGTTCTGTCGAAATCATCAAGCACGCCGTCATCGCCGATGCTGAAATGTTTGAGCAACTGACGCGATTCGACGGTTCAAAATTTGACTGCTTAAAGCAGTCAAGTTTGGCGGAGCTCGCGGCGCTGATTCGGCGCAACATTGAGATCAAGGCGAAGATTGTGGCGAAGGACGAGCGCGATCGCACCGGCGAACGTGCAGTGTTAAATTTCGGACACACAATCGGTCATGCCATTGAGCGCGCCGGAGATTACAAAACCTTTTTACACGGCGAGGCGGTCGGTCTTGGAATGGTTGCCGCGTGCGATGTCTCGATGAAAAAAGCCGGTCTTCCCGAGAAACAGCACAATGCGATTGTCGATCTCTTGCAGAAGTTCGAGGTGCCGACAAAGCTCCCGCCAAATTTTCCACGGCAGAAAATCCTCGACGCGCTCAAGTTCGACAAGAAGTTTGAATGCGATGAGATTCGATTCGTAGTCACGTCGAAGATCGGTTCGGCAAAGTTATCCCGCGATGTCGCGATGGACGATATTCGCACCGCGGTAGAAGCATTATAGACCGCGCGCGTGGCGATAATATTCCGATAGGCCTTCAGCCACGCTGTCGGCGTATTCGCGAAAGATACTTTTGCGCGCGACGCCGTTAATTTCTTTTGTGCCCTGATAATCACCGGCTTGGATGCGCGCGAATCCGTCTTTGCTGTTCATGACGTAGGGCTCGCAGTAAACGACCGGGCAGCGATAAAGCCGCGTGGCCAACAAATTGCGCGCGTAAACGTATCCACTCGAATCAACCTTGGTCGTAGTGAGCGTGGTCGGATATTGATAAGGCGGAAGGCCGGTCGCTTTCGCCATTGAAGTCGCCACGGTATCGGCAATTGGAAGCTCTTCGTCGTAAGCGCGGCTCAGCAAGCGGCGGATCATCTCAAAACGTTCGTCATCGAGGTCGAGCTCGTCTTGCAAATACGATCCGTTCACGAGCAGATGGAGATGATTATTGTCGATTAAGGTCGGCTTGCTCGGATCACCCCAGCCTTCGGCATTGAGATGCAGGCAAAGCACAAGATCGGGATGCAGCTTCGTGTTCACGAGGACAGCGCGGCGACGGATCTCGCTGTAGCGGTAAAACAACATTTCGCTTTGCCATCGGATTGTTTGCTCTTTTTCGGGATCGTTTGGATCGAGAACGTCCCCGCCTATGCGGGGCTGAGGCAGGCCGTTTTTGATAAGGATTTTTCGAGCAAGCTCTTTGAAATCGCCCGGCCGCTTTGGAGTGATCGGGTCGGTGCTGTTGCGAACGTACAAAACTGTAGCGCCCAGTTTTCGCAATCGCGAGGCGAGCATCCGCGATACCCGCAGCGTCAAATCGCCTTCCGTCACCGGTTTTGTGTCGCCCACTTGAAACCAACGCTCCTCCATCTTCGCCCATTTTCCGCCGAGATGACCGGGATCGAGCGCGACGCGCAATCCTGAGAGCGGTTTTTCGGGTTTGGCCGGCAGCAACGACCTAGCAGGGCGCCAAAGTCGCGGAACATGAGCCTTCGAATTCGCATCGGGCGCAAAACGCAGAGTAAAAACGTTGTGCGATTCGCGGTTAATAAGAATTTGCGCGGCGTTATGGTCGATCTTGATCAAGTCGGCCGCGAATCCGTGTGTGCAATAGACGTCGTTGATCAGATGCGCGAATTCGTCGTGAGTAATGGTTTCCTGATAATGCTCGAGCACGCTCCATTTCGGTGCGCTCCCAAGCACGCCAAGATTGTCGGCAGATCGAAGAGTAGTTGCGAATATCGAAACGGAGATCGCAACAAATGACGAACCCCGAATGACCCGCCTTCGCGAGGCTACGGCGCGACGCGCGAATGCCAAAGGAATGACCAAGCCCAAACGACGAAAAGTCATCCCTTGTGATTCGTGATTTGTTTTTAATTCGGCATTCGGCATTTGAATCTCATCATTTCCCCGCGCTTTTTTGCAATGAAACATCGACGTTTTGAACCTCTTCAATACGATCTTGTTCAATGCTAACGGTTCTTTTCCTCGGTGACGTCGTGGGCGAGCCCGGACGCAATGCCGTCATCGCCCGGCTGCCGGAACTCAAGGAACAACACGGCGTCGATTTTATCGTGGTCAATGGCGAAAACGCCGCCGGCGGCCGTGGCATCACCGGCAAAATCACGATCGATCTTTTGCGAGCCGGCGTTTCGGTCGTGACCACGGGCGACCACGTCTGGGACCAGAAAGATATCTTGTCATTTATCGAGACCGAGCCGCGTTTGCTGCGCCCGGTGAATTATCCGCCCGGCGCGCCCGGCAGCGGATCGATCGTACTCGAGACCGCAAAGGGAAAGGTGGGTGTGATCGACGTGCAATGTCGCACATTCATGCAACCGATTCTGGAGAATCCATTTCGCGCGATGGATGAAACGGTCGCCAAGATGCGGGAGGAAACCGTAAACATCATTGTTGATGTTCACGGTGAAACGACGAGCGAGAAAATCGCGATGGGACGCTTTCTTGACGGGAAAGTCTCGGCCGTGATTGGCACGCATACCCATGTCCAAACCGCGGACGAACAAATCCTCCCCGGTGGGACTGCGTTTTTGTGTGATGCCGGGATGTGCGGTCCGGTGAATTCGATTCTTGGCCGAGCGATTGAACCAATCATGAATCGTTTTGTTTCGAACATGCCGGCCTCGTTTCCGGTGGCCGCTGGTGAAGTTCGCTTGCATGGCGCGCTGATTGAGATCGACGAAAAAAGCGGCTGCGCTGCGCGGATTATGCGGATAGACGAACCCGGGCCGACGCAACCAGCCACCGAGCCCGAGCCTAAGATCGACAACGAACAGTCGCCGACGCCGGAACAGACGTGACTGAGGGCTTTCAGCCTAGATTTGTGGCTCGCCAACTTTGAATTGTTTGATCAAGCTGAGCGTCAATAATCGCTAACCATGAAAATACTTTTTGTTGTCTGCCTCATAACAACGCTGGGACTTTCAATGGCAAAATCCGCCCAGCAAGAGGGAAATCCTCAGGCTGCGAAGATTGCGCGGGACGCTGCCCAAGCAGCCAAGGATCAGGATTGGAACAAAGCCATCGACGGTTTCCGCAAAGCAGCGGAAATGGACCGCAAGTATGTCGCCAATCTCGCGATTGCTTATCAACAGCGTGCATTTTCCTACGCCAACGATCAAAGGTTCCAGGACGCGCTGAATGACTTGAATGAATCGATAAAAATCAATCCGCGAGATGCGCGGGCTTACGAGCAACGTGCGGCGATCGAAATGAAGATCAACGATTACGATAAAGCGCTGACCGATTACGGGGAGGCGATCAAGACGAATCCGGGCGAGATCAAATACCATCTTTATCGGAGCTACATTTACGAACTGCGGGGCGACTTACAAAACGCGATGACCGATACCGATGCTGCGTTGAAGATCAATCCGAAGAACAAAGAAGCCGTGGAACGGAAACAGCGTTTGCAAAAGATCCAATCGCAAACCGCCCCGCCTCCGGCAAATGCGACTCCGGTAGCGGCCCCGCCAAAGAAAAAACCGTAAAGTCGACGACTTCGAGGTCGAGGCCGTTCAGGATTTGCTGCCGTTCTGAGAATCGGCGACCGCTTCCTCTTTCGGAGGAGGCAGGAAACGTCGCTTCCGTCGGTTCGCCGGCAGCGGCGTCAAAGTCATGGTGATATTGCGTCCGGTAATTTTTGGTTCCATCTCCACCTGAGACATTCCGGAAAGATCGTCACGCACTTTTTCAACTAACTGCATGCCGAATTCCTGGTGCGCCATTTCGCGACCGCGAAATTGAAGCTGGACCCGGACTTTATTGCCGCGCTCCAGAAATTCCTCGCCGTGCCGAACCTTGGTCAGATAATCGTGCTCGTCGATATTGACGCGAAACTTGATCTCCTTCAGCTTCGCACCGCCGGCTCTTTTATCTTTGTCGTGCTTGGAAAGATCGTAACGGAATTTCCCGAGCGAAACGATTTTGCAGACGGGCGGATTGGCAGTGGGCGCCACTTCGACCAGGTCGAGGCCGCGGCTCTGTGCTTCACGCAAGGCCTCCGACAATTTCAGAACGCCGAGCTGTTGGCCGCTCGCTCCCAAAATGACCCGGACTTCGCGAGCGCGAATGCGGCCGTTTACACGAAATTGCGGTTGCAGATTAGTCTGATCTCCTGGACGGCGAAGCGGGAGTGCGCCATTTCGCCGGTGTTTCTTTCATCGCATAATCAGCGCTCACTTTCGCACAACGCCGATGCACCCTGCTTCGCCGCGGCTGCGATGACCGCCACGAAGTGCCCGCTTCATTAGTCGCGAGCCGAGGGGAAGTTGTAGGCAACATTTCGATGCTGGCAAGATGAATCTCGTTCCCTTTTGCGATTTAAAAGGAGCAAGGTGCGGGCCTACAATCAAAGTCACTTTGGCGGCGGATCGCCGAAATGCGCCTTATGCGCCGCATAAGCGGTCGCGTCGTCCAACATGCTGTCGAGCGTCGCCGCCAGCGGTTCGAGTTTCACCACCCCGGAAAAAATCACGCGATCTCCGATTTCGGTGTCGATAACGAAAGAAGGTCGCTGCGTGATTTGCAGCGCGTGGAATTCCGCGGTGCTTGCACGAATCCGCTTTTCCACCGCGGAGGATCGCGCCGTCTCGAGCAATTTCTTTTTTTCCAGGTTGCCTGCAGCCGCGCCGATTTCGGCCGCGACGTCCCAATCGCTCACTTTTTTTCCTTCTCGCAAGGCTGCGCCGGCAAGCGTATGCCGAACGCGGTCATCCGTAATGCCGAACTCCTTCGCGGCCTCAGCCACCGCGTTTGGAGCCAGCCACTCCTTTAAAGTCGGGTCGTACCAATCGGTCCGCAGCATAAACGGGGAACGCATCATCATTCCGCTGCGGCGATAAAACCACTGCTCCTGCTCACGCGAAGTCGGCAAGCCGGTCGGATCCATCAGCGCGATTTTCCACTGAAACTCAACACGACCCTGGTAACGTTTTTTCAACTCCGACCAGGTTGGTTCCGACCAGAAACACCAGGAAGAGACAACGTCTAGATAATCGGTAAGGGTGATTCGCATATTCTGAATTGAGCGTTGGACGTTGAGCGTTGGACGTTGGACGTTTGCTGCCAATCAAGTTCAACGCTCAACGCTCAACATTCAACTTTCAACGGCTACGGCGGCTAAATCGGCACATTGGATTTAAATCACATCTTTTTGTTTATCGCGGTGATTTCGCCTCTGCTGGTCCTGGCGCGAGCCTGGCGTCCGGAAGGAATTTTTCGCGGCTGGCGAATCGCGGCGGCAATTGTTCTGGCCATCACCGGCGTCGCCTGGCTGTTCTTTCGTGAATACGCCGGGTATGTGGGCGGTGGAGCCTGGTTCGCGCTTCTGTTACTCCCAGCCGTCGGCTTGCGAAAAGCATCGCAACTGGCCGCGCATGGCCGCTACGAGTCGGCCAGACGATTAACTGCCCTGCTGCAATTCCTGCATCCGACTGCCCAGGTTCGGGATCAGCTTCAATTTTTCCAAAACTTGGAATCACGCGGACGCGCCGGCGACCCGATTCAAGGGCAGAGCACGCCGCAGGATCGAGAACGTCGATTACGAAATGCTCCGGCCGTAATTGCTTTCATTCTGCTTAATGTCGGAGCTTTTTGTATCGAACTGTGGCGAGGCGCACTGATCAATCCGGTTATCTTGCATCGACTCGGCGCGCTGGACTTTTATGCCGTTATCAGTAAAGGCGAATTTTGGCGACTCTTTACCGCGCTTTTTCTCCACTACAACCTGCTTCATCTCGTTTTTAATCTTTTCGCTCTCTATGTGCTCGGTCCGCCTCTGGAACGGACCATCGGCACGATCCGATTCGCAATGTGCTACCTGATCGCCGGAGTCGGATCAACGGCTGGCGTTGTATTGTTGACGATCATAAAAATTGTCCGCCCAGCTGAGCTTGTTGGCGCGTCTGGTTGCGTGATGGGAATTGTCGGGGCCTGGGCCGGATTTCTTGTTCGCCACCGCCACGTTTGGCAGGCGAGGCAACGACTTCTCAACATTCTGCTCATCATCGCCATCCAAATCGTGTTCGATATTTCGACACCGCAAGTCAGCACGTCAGCGCATTTATGCGGTTTGGTAACCGGTTTTGCGATTGGCCTGGTGGTCGCGCCGAAGAGAACCTCGTTTTGACGACCGCTCTAAAAGGAAATTTGGCGCGAGTTATGCAGCTTGGACATTGAGAAACTTGCCGCTCGAGGATTTTTCGACAATTTGCCATTTCGCCGCCGCTTATGCCGACTTTTCAGATTTATAACGTAATTCCCACCCTTCCCGCGGTGCTGGAGCCGCTTCGGGAAATGACTTTCAATCTGTGGTGGACTTGGGAACCATCGGCCCGCCGGCTTTTCCGCCATCTCGATCCCGATCTATGGAACCGGACCAATCATAATCCGGTGCGCATGCTTCAGCTCTCGCGACAGGCGCGACTGGAAGAACTCGCTCAGGACAAAAGTTTTCTTCGCGAACTGAAGGAGGTCCACGATGCTTTCCGAAATTATCTCGCCCGCCAGGACACTTACGGGAAAACCGGAGCCGGCGCTGCGATCAAAAGACCGGTGGCGTATTTCTCGGCCGAGTTCGGATTTCACGAAGCGATCCCCAATTATTCCGGCGGCCTTGGCATTCTCGCCGGCGACCATTGCAAATCAGCGAGCGATCTCGATCTAAACTTCGTCGCCGTCGGCCTGCTTTATCGGCACGGCTATTTTCGGCAGGAAATCGACAAGGACGGAGCGCAACACGCGGTCAGTCTCAATCAAAATTTTCACCATTTGCCGATCCGCGAGGTCCAGCGCGATGGCGCAGGGCTTCTTATTTCAGTCCGAATTTTGGACCGCGAAGTGTTTGCCAAAGTCTGGCAACTGCCAGTCGGCCGAATCGATTTGTTTCTGCTCGACACCGACATTCCAGAAAACAATGCCGAAGATCGGCTCATCACCGCCGAGCTTTATGGCGGTGACCAGGAAATGCGGATGCGGCAGGAAATCGTGCTCGGCATTGGCGGTGTAAAAGCGCTCAAAGCGCTCGGGATCGATCCGGAAGTTTTCCATATGAACGAAGGCCATTCGGCCTTTCTCGCAATGGAGCGCATTCGCCGCAAAGTCGTGGAGAAAAAACTCGAATTTTATTCGGCGCTGCAAATCGTGGCGTCGGCGAATATTTTCACCACCCACACTCCCGTCCCCGCGGGCAATGATTCGTTCCCGCGCGAGATGATGCGCAAATATTTCGGGGATTTTGCCAAAGAGCTGGGTATTCCATTCGACGAGCTTTTCTCATTCGGCCAGACCCGGGTCGACCGCTCTGATCCGTTCAGCATGACCATTCTCGCGCTTCGGATGAGCCGTCATTCCAATGGCGTCAGTAAATTACACGGCGAAGTCAGTCGTTCGCTTTGGAAAGATGTTTGGAACGGCGTGCCCGTGCACGAAGTGCCGATCACCAGTGTAACTAACGGTATCCATACAAAAACGTGGACGGCGCCGGAGTTTTCCGCGCTCTATCGAAAATATCTCGGCGAGTGGGAAGAGCGCATCACCGAGCCCGATTTCTGGCGCAGGGTGATCGACATTCCCGATTCCGAGCTATGGGAAACCCATCAACAGTTGAAACATCGTCTGGTCGAGTTCGTGCGCGAGCGTGTCCGGATTCGCCGGGAACGCATTGGCGATTCACCGGAAGCCATTCGCAATGTGAATCGGATTCTCGACCCCGAAGTTTTGACGATCGGCTTTGCACGGCGATTCGCGACCTACAAACGCGGCGCGCTTTTGTTTAGCGACAAAGAGAGATTGAAGCGGTTACTCAACGACACCACCCGGCCGGTCCAATTTATTTTCGCCGGCAAAGCGCATCCCCGCGATGAAGGCGGTCGCGCGCTTATCCAGGAAGTTTATCGATTCAGCCGCGAAGCCGGATTCGAAAATCGCGTGGTGTTCCTGGAAGATTACGACAGCTACATCGCACGCCGTCTGGTGCAGGGTGTCGACCTCTGGTTAAACAATCCTCTGCGACCGATGGAAGCGAGCGGCACTAGTGGAATGAAAAGCGCGCCGAACGGCGGAATTAATCTCAGCGTGCTCGACGGCTGGTGGCACGAAGGCTTTAACGGAAATAACGGTTGGGCAATCGCCGCTGAAATCAACGATGGCACGGTCGAGTTCCAAAGCGCAGTGGACGCGAACAGTCTCTATCAACTGCTCGAGAACCAAATCATCCCGCTCTATTACGCGAAGCCTGACGGCAAGCTTCCGCTCGCGTGGCTACAGTTGATGCGGGAATCGATTCGGAGCGTGACGCCGGTGTTCAACACACATCGGATGGTCAAAGAATATACCGAGCGGCTTTACATTCCAGCGGCGCGATCACACGAAAACTTTGCCCAGAACGGTTGCGAACCGGCAACGCAGTTGAGCCAATGGAAAGCGCGGATGCGCAAAGATTGGCCCCAAGTTCGGATCCACAATGTGCAGGTCGGCAACAAAGATCGACAAAACATTCTCGTCGGCGAATCGCTCCAGGTCAGCGCGCATGTCTACCTCGGAGATGTCGATCCGAACCACGTTCGCGTCGAAGCGTACCATGGCGAAGCCGACAACGGCGGAATCAAAAACCCGTCCGTCAGCGTTCTAAACGCAAGCGGGCGCAACGGCGACGGCAGTTATCTTTATCAAGGATCGGTGCCCGCTTCCGAGACTGGTGCCTACGGATTCAGCGTCCGTGTTGTTCCAACTCATCCGCACCTCATGCAATCACACGAGCTGCGCTTGATCGCGTGGTCGTGACTAATCGATCGCGCTAACAACGCGCATGAATTCGGAGAAATCTTTGCCGTTGCGGGCGGCGTGATTGAGGGCATCGAGCCGTGCATCGCCGAACGCTTCAGGCAATGCAACGCGACGCGAGAGAGGGCCGTTGGCAAAGACCAGCTCGTCCCATTGAATCGACGCGATCTGATCGTTGAAACGCGCGACCGAACGTCCGCGGAAAAATGCGCGCGTTGTTTCGGGCGGCGTAAAGATGGCGGTCTTGATCTCTTCTTCTTTTGCGAGGCGCCGGACCGATCCCTGACGCGCCAGCTCATAATACAAACCGGATTCAAGATCGACATTGTGATATTCGAGATCAATCGATTGCAGCCACGGATCGCTCCAGGAAAGTTTTTCTTCTTCCTGCAACGCATTGAGCAAAAATTTCTTCGCCGCCCAATCGACCCGATCGCGCGTGATCATGACATCGCGCTCCAGATCGTTGAGAACATTTTCCCATTCCTGCAAAATCCATTGTCGATCTTCATCGGCGAAGTTGCCGGCCGCGCCGGAGCCTGGCGAAGGCGGGTCGACCTTCGCAGCTGCGCGCAGATAAATTCGTTGCACTTCGATGGCGGAAATTTTGCGACCGTCCTTCAGCTCAATGATCCAATCATAATTCGGATCGCGACTGATTGACTTGTTCGCATCAACCGGTTGGGCGATCTCGAGTTGCGGCGCCTGTCCGCGTTCAATCAAATCGAGCACGAGCGCGGTGGTCCCGATTTTGAGCGCGGTCGCCCATTCGCTCATGTTCGAATCGCCCAAGATGACATGAAACCGGCGGTAACGGCTTGCGTCAACGTGCGGCTCGTCGCGCGTGTTGATGAGCGGTCGCCGGTTCATCGTGTCGATGCTGACGACCACGCTGAAAAAATCCGCGCGCTGCGAAATTTGATAAACGCCCGGCTGACTCGAAGTGCTTTCTCCTTCCACGCCCATTTTGCCGGCGCCGGCGAAAATCTGGCGCGTGATCAAAAATGGCAGGATCGCGCCGACGATCCGGTCCCACGGCACATCGCGCTGCATCAAATAGTTATCGTGGCAACCGTAACTGTGTCCGAAGAAGTCGGTGTTGTTTTTGTAGAGGCGAACTTCCTGGCCCTTCGGCAATTTCAAATTTCTACGCCGCGCACATTCGGCCAGGATGCGCTCGCCGGCTTTGTCTTGAGTCACGATCTGGCGAAGGGTCGTGCATTCCGGCGTCGAATATTCCGGATGCGCGTGATCGTTGTAAAAACGCGCGCCGTTCGAAAGCACGAGGTCGCTTTTGATTTCCTCGAAACTGAGCGGACGATTCTTGTCGATCTCGTAGTAAGCCGACTCGTCCGTGTCCTGCATCAGGGCCTTGGCGCGAAAACCGCGCGCGTCGAGATGCGGGTCCTCCAGCTCGTAGTCCCATTTCATATGCGCACCGTGATCGGTATAGCGCCGGACGAGCTCAATCGATTCGGCCACAACATCGACAGTCTCCGCGCCGTTGACGGTGATGCCGTATTCCGTCTCGAGACCAAAGACGCGGTTCATGTGTCGCGCCAAAGATTAGATGACACCGGAACTCGGGCGATCCGCCGAATCGGCAACTGGCCTGACCGGCGCAATCTTGACCACGTTTTCCGGATCATAATCGATCAGTTTAAGCCAATCTTCGGTAATGTCGGTCGTCGGAAAGATATCGTTCTCGGTGTATTCCGCGTCGAAGGCGAGGTGCAAATCCATTTCCCGAATCCCCTCTTCCTGTTGGGTGGCGATCGCACGCTTGATTGCGATCGCTTTCGCGCGCTCAACAATCGAGGCGATAATCGCGCCGCTGATGAGATCGCTCCGGTAAAGAATCTCTTTGCGTCCGCTCCGGAGGGTAACTTCGAGAAATTTATTTTCGTCACGTCGGGTAAACTGCCAATCGACGAAGCGCTCGATCAGTTTGTCCACCGCGGCTCCAATGTTTTCGGCTTCTTTGCCAAGCGCGCCGTCATATGGAAGATCAGGCGTAAGATAAATCCGATAAACCTCCCGGGCGCCTTCGCGATTCGGCCGATTCACTTTAATTTTACGGTCGATCCGGCCTGGCCGCAGAATTGCTGGATCGATCAAGTCAGCGCGATTGGACGCGAGAATGATCACGACGTCGTTCAAGGAATCGATCCCGTCCATCTCTGAGCAGAACATCGGCACGAGAGTGGAAAGAATATTCGAGTAGCGGGAGGCGCGGCGTGTCCCGAGAATTGATTCCGCTTCGTCGATGAACAGAAACGGCATGAATCCATCGCGCCGTTTCTCGCGCGCGGTCGCGAAAATTTCGCGAACCATTCGTTCGGATTCGCCGACCCACATGTTCAAAATTTCCGGGCCCTTGACGTGCATGAAGTATTCCTTCATCGGCGCGCCGGTTTTCTGGCCGAGCTGTTTGGTCAGATTGTAGGCGGTCGCCCTGCCGATGAGCGTCTTGCCGCAACCAGGCGGGCCGTAGAGCAAGAATCCCTTGGGCGTAGCGTGTTGAAACTTTTTGAAAAGATCGACATGCAACAAGGGAAGCTCGATCGCGTCCTTGATCGCTTGGAGCGCTTCTTCCTGGCCGCCGACTTTTTCCCAGGGCAGCTCGGGCACAACATCGAGATAATGTTCGTGCGATTTCGTGCTCGAAAGCATCTCGAGCGCCATCCGGTAATTCGAATCGACCCGCACTTCATCGCCCGATTTCAGAGTCGATCCTGTAAGCTCGGCTGAGCGTTGCAGCACCATCGATTGTGTTCCGTGCTCGGAACCGACCCGCAATCGATCTTTGCCGATGACCTCTGTGATTTTTGTGACCGGGCCGGCTGTTTCAAAACCGAGATCGCCAACAATGACGAACGCTTCATTGACCAGAACGCGTGTTCCTTTTTTCAATTTCGCCAGCGGAATGCGCGGATCGACATTGCAATAGTAATCGGCCCCGCCAACGACGATGTGGGCGGTGTCTTTAGAGGTCGCGCCAAGAAAAGTGCCGATCCGGTTCGCCGGTGAAGTGACCTTTTTGATCACCTCTTCGAGTTTCTCGATCATCTGCCGCGCTTCGCCAATCATCTGCGATTGATCTGACACGTGCGGCCGCAGGTCGAGCAGATCGCGGCGGACCGGATCGCCTGGCGGAAGCGAAGCGATCACGCGGTCGAGCTTGTCGAGCAAAGGGAGATTCGACGCGGGCTCGTCGAAGCTTTCGAACTCTCTGCTGCGCTCTTCGCTCATCGTAAAACCCAGTCCATGCCCGAATCGAGTGGGATTATAACTTTCTCGTCCAATCTTCGCAATGCCTGCTCAGCCTGCCCGTCGTGGCGGGCGAATCCTTTCGGAGTTCGACGCCGCCCGACCCCAAAATGTTCAACCGGCGTCGCACGGCTGCGGTTGCGAGAAAAATTGGCGCAAGCCGCAGTTGAACGGGTCACGTTGCTTGCGGCTTGGGGCAGCCGGGCTAAAGTCAGCGTCTCGCGAGGAGCCTTAGCTCAATTGGTTAGAGCGCCGCCCTGTCACGGCGGAGGTTGCGGGTTCGAGCCCCGTAGGCTCCGGAACCCACGTTCACCAGATGCGACGTCGCTTCAGTTGTGTAGACGGCATCGGGTGGCGGGTCGAACAACTGGATCTCACGCGATCTGGTTGGGGCGATCGCCATGGCGGGCTTCTTCGTAATTGATCGGCTCTGGCTCGATGCGCGCGCGTCCCAATGTGGGCGCACGCGCTCAATCTACTACCGCACGCCACCTGGCTCAGGCGACATTGACTTCAATGTGCTTGGATTTGGCGCGTTCGTTCTTGGGGAGATGCACCGTGAGCAACCCATTCTTGAACTCCGCTTTTACTTTGTTGCCATCGGCATCATCGGGCAGGGCGAAGCTCCGCATAAAGGTGCCGTAGCCGCGTTCGACGCGGTGATATTTCTTTTTCTTTTCTTCCTTCTCGAACTTGCGTTCGCCGGAAATAGTCAGCACCCCGTTTTCGACTGCGACTTTTACGTCCTCTTTTTTGAGCTCGGGCAACTCGGCCTTGATCAGATATTCTTTCTCATCTTCGGTGATGTCAGCCAATGGCATCCAATCGGCGAGCGTGATTTCTTCCCGACCGTGGCCGTTGGTGCGGCGTTGTGGGCGGCCGAAAAGAGTGGAGAGACGGTTCTGAAAGTCTTCCATTTCTCGGAGAGGCTCCCAGCGAGTTAATGTATTAATCATGATTTGCTTCCTTTCGTTTTGGTTTGAACGTGTCCTTCAAACCTAGGAAGCGGTTCGATCATGTCGCGGTAACTTAAGTTACCTTTTTTCCAGGTTGTCGTTTGTCGGGCGCAGGCTGATGCAAAACGCGTCGCGATTAAGTCGATTAGAGATTAATGGATCTGTTCCAGAGATAAGCGCGGCTGCGAAGGACGCCCCAACGGAACTGCGCGATTTGTCGCTCGGTGATTGGTTCCTTAGCAGCCGTTGTCGTTGGCTACCACGATATTAAGTAGCCAGCATGTTCCCAATTAAAGACTCCGTTCCGAGCCATTCCGTGCCGGTAGTGACGCGCGCGTTGATTCTGATTAACTTCCTCGTCTTTTTCTTTGAGCTGATGCTTCCACAGCAATCGGTCGAGCAAATTTTCTATTTGTTCGGCATCGTTCCCGCGCGCTTCACCCACCCGGATTGGGCCGCCAGTGTCGGATTTCCGATCGACAATTACTGGCCGCTTCTGACCCACCAATTTCTGCACGGCGGCTGGTTCCACATCATCGCAAACATGTGGACCCTCTGGATTTTTGGCGACAACGTCGAGGACCGGATGGGACCGGGCCGATTCGCGATTTTCTATCTGCTTTGCGGCACAATCGCCGGCTCGACGCATTTGCTGACCAATCCGGATTCAACGGTCCCGTCGGTAGGCGCCTCCGGTGCAATCGCGGGCGTGCTCGGCGCTTATCTGTTGTTTTTCCCGACAGCCCGGCTGGTTGTT
>Ga0209801_1000369_pt1 | contig 30721 bp, 25 predicted proteins | sample GraSoiAngelo_127_FD_185884 | JGI IMG/M metagenome (GOLD analysis project Ga0209801, IMG submission 185884) | Grasslands soil microbial communities from the Angelo Coastal Reserve, California, USA - 14_0927_09_40cm (SPAdes) (version 2) | ecosystem: Environmental > Terrestrial > Soil > Grasslands ... | reverse complement strand
CCGCGGTCCCGCGCCAGTTCACGGGTAGATTGCAGGACTGCAACGTTCCTGTCTAGCCGCGCGCACCTGTGCGCGCTCCCTTGAAAGCGTGAACGAGCGGCAGGCCGTGAGCCGTGCCCGGCTGGCCATGCTGGTGGCCCTCGTGGGCGTTGCGGGATGCGACGATCGTGGCGCGCCTACCGGGCCGCCCCCGCCCCCCCCGGCGGCAACGCGCGTGATCAACTGCCAGGCCGACGTCCGGGCCGGGACGTTCGACTGCACCACGCCCCCGCCTCCGTCCGGTCGCCTCTCGGCCGATCTCGTGCTCGGCGGCCAGGGGACCTACGTCGCACTTCGCTCGAGCAACGTGAGCTACACGAGCAGCACCGCCACCTTCCAGGCGGACGTGACCGTGGAGAACCTGACCGTCCTGCCCCTCGGTACCGCGGACGGAAGCACGGTGACGGGTGTGAAGGTCTTTTTCTCCTCGGGGCCCACGGTGACGTCGGGAACGGGAACCGTCACGGTCGCCAATCCGGACGGCACGGGAACGTTCACGGGGACGAACCAGCCCTACTTCCTCTACAACCAGATCCTCGCGACGGCGGAGGTATCCGCCCCGAGGACGTGGACATGGACGGTGCCGACGACGGTCAACAGGTTCGCGTTCCAGGTGCTCGTCGACGCAGCATCGCCCCAGCCGCACACAGTGCTCCGGTGGCTGTACGACCCGCTGGTGGACGGGACGGACCTGTCCGCCGTGTGGAGCGCATCGGCCGGCGACGTGTTCGCCGTGGGGCTGGGCGGAAAGATCCTGCATTACAACGGCACGAGCTGGACGGCGCAGCCGAGCCCGACGACGGCGGACCTCGCGGGCGTTTGGGGCAGCTCCGGGACAGACGTATTCGCGGTTGGTACCGGCGTGATCCTGCACTACGACGGCACCAGCTGGACGGTGTTTTCATACGTCACGCTGTTTCAAAGCCCACTCTCACTCATCGGCGTCTGGGGCAGCTCGGGGAGTGACGTGTTCGTCGTTGGAGACGTGGGCGTGATTCTCCACTACGACGGCGTGACCCTCGCCCAACAGGCGAGTCCGACGGTCAACCTGCTTGCCGGCGTGTGGGGGAGCTCGGGGAGCGACGTGTTCGCGGTCGGCGAGGGCGGCACCATCCTGCACTACAACGGCACGAGGTGGAGCGCGCAGCCGAGCGGCACGACGAACTTCCTGGCGGGCGTCGGCGGCCGGACGGGCAGCGACGTGCACGCGGTCGGCGACGGCGGGACGATCCTGCATTACAACGGCACCAGCTGGAGTGTGCAGTCGAGCGGCACGGCGAGCGCGCTGTACAACGTGTGGGGCATTGCGGCGAGTGACGTCTTCGCGGTCGGGGAGGGCGGCGCGGTGCTGCACTACAACGGCACGAGTTGGACGGCGCAGCCGACCCCGACCGCGAACACGCTCATCGGCGTGTGGGGCAGTGCGGGGAGCGACGTGTTCGCCGTCGGCGAAGTCGGGACCATCCTGCACGACAACGGCGCCGGGTGGTCGCAGCAGGCGAGCGGGACGGCGAATTCGCTCTACGGCGTCTGGCTCCGCTCGGCGAGCGACCTGTTCGCGGTCGGCGATGGCGGCACGGTGCTCCACTTCAACGGCACGAGCTGGACCGTACAGCCGAGCGGGACGGCCAGCCTTCTCAACGGAGTGTGGGGCAGCTCGGGAAGCGATGTCTTCGCCGTCGGGAATGGCGGGACGATCCAACACTACAACGGATCGGGCTGGTCCGCGCAGGCCAGCGGGACGACGGTGGATCTCGCCGGGATCTGGGGCACCTCGGGGAGCGACGTGTTCGCGGTCGGGACCGGGACGATCCTGCACTACAATGGCACGAGCTGGGCTACGCACGCGACCGTGACGCGCGGGGGGACCCCGGTCGCGGTCTACGGGGTGTGGGGCAGCTCGGGGAGTGACGTGTTCGTGGTCGGTGACTTCGGCTTGATCGCGCACTACGACGGCATTACCTGGACGGTGCAGACGAGCGGGACCCAGAGCGCGCTGTTCGCCGTTTGGGGGAGCTCCGGGGGCGATGTGTTCGCGGTCGGCGACATCGGCTTGATCGCGCACTACGACGGCACCAGCTGGACCATGCAGGCAAGCGGAACCGCGAACGCGCTGTGGGGCGTATGGGGTCCATCGGTGAGCGACGTGTTCGCGATCGGCGACTCCGGCTCCGTGCTGCACTACGACGGGACGAGCTGGATTGCACAAACGAGCCCGACGCTGGGGACACTGTTCGGTGCCTCGGGGAGCTCGGGGACCCAGGCGCTCGTCGTAGGGGATTTCGGTACGGTACTGCGGGGATCGCGCTAACCGAATCTGGTTGTAATTGACAAAGAAGTTGTTCACCCCAACGTCATGCGGCTCGGAGGGCGCGAGTAAACTCGCGGCTCGGCATCTGCCCGTAAACGGGCGTGACGGCGCCCGCGAAAGTGAATAACGTTCTTGGCAACGACATCGGGCCGCGGGCCGCTCAACGCCCGTACAGACAGCCGCGCTCGCCGATGATGTTGGGACTCCCCGTCCCGGCATCGAAGGCGCTGTTGGACCACTCGCCCTGGACGTGCCAGGTACTGTTGTTCGAGAACGTCACGAATGGTACGAGGAACACGCCCTGGCACTTGTCCGCGATCTCCTCCCCGGTGACATCGTCCCACCACCCCGTACCGATGCGCGCATCCGTGATCACCTCGGACAGCTCGTGCGCGGTCGCCGAGGCAAGAGCCGCCAACGCCGGCGAATGACTGGTGAACGCGTCATTCGGGCTGCAGGCCGAAATGTTGTCGAGGACTGGATAAAATGCGAATTGGATGGGGTGGCGTCCGCACGTGCCCCACATATGGAAGGCGCAGTAGCCCGCGGCAGGGGTGAATCGCGCGGTCGTATAGACCATATAGACCGCGGCCGGGTCCGGCACGTCCACTACTCTGCAGATCTCGGAAACCACTGTCGCAAGTTCGTCGGCGGGGGGATCGATATTCGGCGCGTCGATCGGCGCCCGGCTGGAGTCGATCACCGAACCGAGATAGGTGGAGGCGGCCGTAATCTGGCCGTTGGCGCCGGCGTACTCGGTCAGGATGTTGGCGTAGTGACTGTTGCTCCAACCCTCGAAAAACGACGTGAGGCCGGTGATCTTATCGCCCGCAAAGGTAGGATCGCTCCAGTCACGGCCCCAGAAGATGGCGAGCGTCTTGCTGGCAAGGATCACGTTCCCCTGGTGCCAGGCCACCGTGTCTCCCGGAGTAGCCTGGGGTGAGGCAGGGCCGCGGCCGCGGGCCCAGAACGGGTGCGGCTGACCTTGCAATTGAGAGCTGACCAAGGAGCCGTCGTGGGTGGCGGTCGGCGGGGACTCGGTGCAGGCCGCGACGAGCGCGAGGGCGGCGAGACGGCCACATCGTCTCATCGCGCCAAATTGTAACGCGCCGGCCGCGGCCACAAGGCGTGGACATTGCACACCTGCAACAATTACGACGCGAGACGCCGCGCCGCGACCGCGACCGGCCAGGCGGCGATCCGCGCGACGAGCAAGCGCGGCACCCTGACGCCGGTGCGGCACCACCTCCCGAGCCGTGGCAAGCTGCGCTCGAGACGGTCCGCGAACCCCCAAGGTGAAGGATTTGCCGGTGGCTGCCAGGCCCACGCCAATTCGCGGCGCCGGTCCGTCACGCCACCGAGCTGCGCGAACAGCGCGGTCAAGAACGCGGAGGTCCAGAACCGCGAGAACCCGAGCCATGAGAGCGGGCCCCGGAGCACGTAGTTCGCGGCGGCCTCGCGCCGGAACCGGTCCCGCACGGGCAACCCGTCACAGAGCTCGCGCGCCATCGCCAAGAGCCCGTCCAGGTGTGGTGAAAGGGGATGCGCGGCGATGCGACGCTCCACCTCGCGCAGCTCGGCGGGCGCGCAGTCGCGCAGTCCCTCCATCGTGAGCAACACATCCCGCAGAGCGCCGCGGCGGTACGGGTGCGTTACGACTGTATGAACCAGGAGATGCCACAGCTGGTCTGCGGCACCGAGCCTCGCGAGTCCGGGCACGCCGTCGAGCGGCCGGGTGCGCTGCCACATCGCGTCGTTCACCTCGACATCCTGTATGGCGAAATGGACCTCGATCTGCACCGCATTCGGGGCGAGGCGCTGCGCCAGGTGGGCCGTTGCTCCTGGTCCCGTGGCGCGGAATCCCTCCGCGTCCAGTAGCTCGGCGAGCCGTTCCGCCTCGCGATGCGGGGGTGGCACCAGCACGTCCACATCGGTCACGTCTACCGGCGCGGCACTCGTGAGTGCGGCCACGCCTCCCTTGAGCACGATCGCCGGAATATGGTGCTCCAATGCGAGATGGCCGATGCGCAGCAGTTGCCCCCGAGCGGAGAGGATGCGCTGCAACTCTCTCATGGCGGCAGCCTCGAGCACGTTGGGAACTCCGGAACCCGCCATGACGAGCCGGGACTTGAGCGCCAGCGCGCAGCGCTCGGTGCGGAGGAACACGTCCCAGGTGCAAACGGAGCTCGACTGGAGGCTCGGGCTATCAGAACGTCCGCTCAGGACTTGGAGGGCTGCCGCGCGGAGTCGCAACGCGTCTCGGATGCTGGCGCGGGGCATGGTAGGGACGTGAGTGGGCTGACGGTGCTAAGTGAACAGTAGCCCGCACCCTCCGCAAGGCGCGTCGCGATCCGCGCCGCCTCGCTGCTGCTTGCGCGGAACAGGGGGACCGGTAGGTTCAAGTTGCACTCTCGGAGGCCCCCCGGTGTCGAGGCGCCCGCGCCGACCCCAGGGGGTCACGTCGTCTTTACACGCACCGGAGCCAGCGCCCTATGGATCCGCAACACGTCGAGAGCGGCGAGCAGCCGCAGCCCGCGCCGCCGGGCTCCCAGAAAAAGCGGCCGTGGGTCAAACCGGAGCTGAGCGAATTGCCCCGGCTCACCGATCTCACGCTCCAGACGGGCTCGCCCATCCCTGGCATAGGAGACCCGGGAGGCGGTAGCACCGTGTTCTAGAGAAGCACGCGCCCTAGTATGCTCCTCGGCTTCGCGCTGACCGAGCACTGCAACCTGCGGTGCCCGCATTGCATTCGGGACGACGTCACGACCGTGCGGTCGCTCGACGCCGCGCTGGTCGAGTCCGTCCTGGATCAGGCACTCGCCCTGTACGGCTCCGTGACGGCGAGCTTCACGGGTGGTGAGCCGCTGCTCCATCCCGAGTTCCATCGCATCGTGGCCGCGTGCACGGCCCGTGGCATCCCCTATCGCTTCGTGAGCAACGGCTGGCACGTCAGGCGGCTCCTGCCGCTGTTCGATCGCCATCCCCCCGAGGCGGTGCGGTTGAGCCTCTCCGGCGCGACTGAACAGATCCACGACGCCGAGCGGGGGCGCGGCAGCTTCCGCCGCGTGCTGCTCGCCGTCGCCCTGTTGACCAGCCGTCGGATTCCCGCGACCCTGTCCATCGTGGTGGATCGGCGCGACCGCCATCAGCTGCGCGAGGCAGCCGATCTCGCCGAGGGATTGGGCTGCGTGCGGCTCCACGTGATCCTGCCGCAGCCGGTGCCCGGGAGTGTGGCGCGCGACAGCGATCTGCCCCCCGAGGAGTGGATGGCCGTGCGTCGCGAAACCGAGGCCATCGCCCGCGAGCCGGGGCGCCGTACCGTGGTGGCGCTCGACTACGGCGCGCCGTTCGACGGCCCTGAGACGCCGTGCGAGACGTTCGCGCTAAAGAGGATCTACGTGGACACGCGCGGCCGCGTGTGCACCTGCTGCCAGCTGTCGCAGTACGGCGCCAATGAGACCGAGGTCGTTGCCGACCTGCACCACGAATCCCTGGCGAGCGCGCATCGCAAGTACGTGGAGCGGCTGCGTGAGCTGCGCGCCGCGCAGGCACCGAGGCCCGGCGCTGGGGACGTATTCGACACGCTTCCCTGCATCCGCTGTGCGCGGGCAACGGGGAAGCTGGAGTGGCTCGCGGCATATCCGTCGAGCGCTTGGTCGGGGGCGGCGGCGCGGCCTGCACGGAAGCTCGCCTTACGTCAGGTCGCTCCCGCGCTGGTCGTCTCGCTGCTCGCATGCTCCTCCCCAAGCGGGCCCGCTCCGGCGCCCGCCATCGTGTTCGACTGGTCGCGCGGCGGCGTGCGCAGCATCTATCGCGCGAGGCTCGACGGGTCCGACACGCTGCGCCTCACCTCGGGGGCGAGTGACGACGAGCACCCGAGCGAGCGCGGCGGAGTCGTGGTGTTCACGAGCTATCGCGACGGCCATGCGCAACTGTATGCCGTCCCCGTCGCGGGCGGCGCGGCCCACCGAGTCACCAACACGACCTTCAACGAAACGCAGCCCGCCCTTTCGCCCGACGGGACCCGAATCGCGTACGTCAGCGATTCGAGCGGCGTGCCCAAGCTGTGGCTCTGCGCCCCGGATGGCACCGGCCGCCAGCGCCTCACGACGGGCTTCGGCTTTCCCGGCTCGGCCGAAGCGTCGCCCGGCTGGGGACCCGCGAGCGACCGTCTCGTGTTCGTCTCGACGGCCGGCGGCACCGCGGGGCTCTATGTCCTGGTCCTGGGCGGTTCACCCGCGGCGCTCGTCAGCGACGCGACCGCCGACGTCGAGCCCGCGTGGAGCCCGGACGGCAAGCTCGTCGCCTTCGCGTCGACCCGCGCGGGGGGCACGAAGATTTTTACCGTCGACGTCGCGAGCCAGCAGATCACGCCGGTGACCACGGACACGAACACCGCCGGGCAGCCGGCCTGGCTCGCGGACGGCCGACTCGTCTATACGGCGTGGATCAACGGCGTGCCGGAGCTCAAGTGGCTCGAGCCCGCAGTGGTCGGTTCGGCAGCGCTCGTCGGATTGCCGAGCGGCGCGCCGCAGCATGCAGCGGCGGTCTACTGATGCGCACCGTGCATCAAACCTGCCGCAGCCTGACAGCCGCGTGCGTCACTAAGAAGGTATTAAGGCCGCGAGACCCGCATGCCGCCTTGCGTCTCAGTGAAGTGCACTCTGGCCTGCGCCTTGCGGGCCCAGAGAGGCCCGTCTCCCATGTCACCGAACCCGGCGTCGGTCACCGCCCGGCGCACCGGGCTCGCGCTCCTCGCCCTGGGCGCGGGCTGCCACGACCACATCCCCAGTGCCCCTCACCGTGTCACCGGGCCGTCGGATCAGATAGTGACCTGTCAGGCGGACGTCCGCGCGCGCACCGTCAGCTGCGGCGCGTCGGGCTCGCCGGTGGCAATTACGACGACTTCGGGGTTCGCTGCCGACCTCATCGTCGGTGGTCAGAACACGAACGTGCTGCTCAAGTCGACCAATGTCAGCTATGACGCGACTGCCCAGATCTTTCAGGCGGACGTCACGGTGCAAAATCTCATGACTCCGACGCTCGGGACGGCGGACGGAAATACCGTGACCGGCGTGAAGGTGTTCTTCCACGCGGGCCCGAACGTGGTGTCGGGATCGGGGACGGTCACGGTAGCGAACGCCGACGGTACCGACACGTTCACCGGCACGAATCAGCCGTACTTCCTCTACGCCGAGATGTTGCCCACGGGAATCGTGTCCGCCGCGAAGACCTGGCAGTGGGCCGTCCCGACGACAGTCGGATCGTTCACCTTCCAGGTGCTGGTGAACGCCGCGACTGCGCCGCCCAGAGCCACGACCTGCCTCGCGCAACCCGGCCCGACGATCACGCTCACCGGGCTGCACACGACCGAATATCACAACGCACAAGTGGCCGATACCAAAATCGATGCGTCCACGGCGCAGTTCATGACTGGGAGCAACTTTCCCGTCCGCATCAGCGGTGCGAACGCCTGCTGGCATGGCGGCGAAATCATCGGGCAATTGCCCCCGTCCACGTCCTGGCCCACCATGATCAAGACCTTTGCCATCCTCGTCGACACCGGCACGAACGTCACCGTGGAAGACTTCTGGATGTTCGACTACGGCAACGGCGTGTCGTTCCAGCAGAATGCCCCGAACTTCACCGTACGGAGCGGCTACTACATCTACGATCGGGACGGCTGCGTCGAGAACGACTACAAGCTGAGCGGCACGATCGACGACGTGTACATGGAATGCTACGACCCCATTGCCGATGAAGGCGGATTCGGGGTGGACGGGAGCAACAATCTCGTAACTCTGAAGAATTCGCTCGTTCACCTGCAGCCGATGGATGGGGTGTTCAAAGGGACGATCCCCGGCACGGTGGGGATTTTCGAATGGGGCAGCGAGCCCGCCACCGGCCCAAACCTCGCCTTGTTCAACAACGTGTTCCGGGTCGACCAGAATTCGAGCGAGTTGTACTTGGCGCCACCCCCCGGCAAGCTCATCGATTGCGCCAACAACGTCATGATCTGGCTCGGGTCGGGACCGTTCCCGGAAACCCTGCCGCTCACGTTCAACGGCAGGACATGTTACACGCTCATGACCGGGCAGGCGGGCCTCGACTACTGGAATGCGGCCGTCGCTCGCTGGAGAGCCGATCATCCGAGCCTGTTGCCCGACATCGCGCCGCCAGTCGTGTCCCTCTTCTCGCCAGGCATCGTGGGGAGCTCCACGCTCACCGGCACCGTCAATTTGACGGCGACAGCGGCAGACGATTGGGCTGTGGGCGGTGTTCAGTTCGCGCTCAACGGGCAAAACATCGGCGGCGAGGTTACGACGCCGTCGCCGCTCACGAAGTACACGCTGAGGTGGGACTCGACCACCATGCCGAACGGGGCATATACACTCACGGCCGTCGCGCGCGATACCTCCGGCCATTCCACCACCTCGGCCGGAATCGCCGTGACGATCAGTAACTGACATGATCCCCGATCACGTGCTCGCGGCCCACTTGCAAGGCGAAGCGGTGCTGCTCGATCTCGAAACCAAGCGCTATTACCGCCTGAATGAAACGGCGGCGCACATCTGGAAAGGCCTCGAGCAGTCGCTCGCGCCGGACCAGATCACCGACATCCTGGTCGCCGAATTCGATGTGGACCCGGTCACGGCTCGCGCCGCGCTGGACCGCGCGCTCGAGGATTTGCGGGCCCGGGGGCTGGTGACGTGACGGTCGGGCCGACGGCGTCCGTGGTCGGTGTGGCGGCCGCGCTCCGAGCACCGGTGTCGATCCGCGGCTCGGGGATGACGGCGCTCTTGAAGGACCCCGGCCCGCTCGGGCCACGACGTGGCGACCCCGCGGGCGCCGTGCGCGTGGCGCTGGGCGCGCTCCGTCTGCTCGCTCGGGCGCGCCTCCCCTGGTGGCGGAACACCTGCCTGTATCGCGCGGTCGCCGAGTGCATCGTGCTGCGCGGCTACGGCATCCCGTGCCGCGTCGAGCTGGGCGTCACCCCGCCCGGCGAGGGCGCAGCGATCGCCGCACACGCCTGGGTGGTGTGTGAGGATGGCCAGACGGCGCCGGCCGCCGCGGGAATGATCGTCCTGCGGTGACGTCGCGAATCGCGCTCGACCTCGTGTCTGATGGAGCGGTCCGGCTCGTGTTGGACCGCCCGCTCTATTCCTTGGCCGAGCGGTGGATACCGCAGGGGTTACGCGAGCCGGCCGGCGTGCCGGCCCGTGCCACGATCTCGGTGTGTGGGGGCCAGGCGCCTCTGGGGGCACCGGCGGAGCGAGCGACGGTGTCCCTCGATCGCGTCGCCGCGTGGGTGGACGACGCGCACGCGACCGCGGTCCTGCGGGGAGCGATACCATCGAGTGGTGGCGTGCTGAGCTTTGCCGCAAGGCACGCTCGCCTGCAGGTGGATCCCGCGCGGGCACAGGAGGCAGCGGCTGATCTGTACTCGTTGCTCACCGTCGCGGCGGCCCTGCTCCTCGCGGACCTCGGGCGCGCGCTGGTGCACGCGGCGGCGGTCGTGGCCCCCGACGGGGGTGCTTGGCTCCTCGCCGGCGACGCGCGGTCGGGCAAGTCCACGACGTGCGCGACGCTCGCTGCGGCTGGTTGGGGCTATCTGTCCGACGATCAGGTGGTCCTCGCGCCCCGCGAGGACGGCGTCGAAGTCGAAGGTTGGCTCCGGCCGTTTCACCTGGACTCGACCGGGGAGGATGGGGAGCCCACCGGCGAGCGGCGCACTGTGCCCATCGCGGAGCTCGGACTGGCGGGGTGGCGGCGCACGGCGCGCCTGGCCGGCCTGATCCTTCCGGCGGTCGCGGCTCGTGAGGCGACCAGGCTGACACCGGCTCCCGCGGCGGATGCCCTCGCCGCGCTGGTGCGGCAATCGCCCTGGCTGCTCGCATCCGGTCGCACGGGGTCCGCCGGCCTCGCATTGCTCGGCCACGCTGCGAAGGGTGGTGCGTTCAACCTCTGGCTCGGTCGCGACACGTTTCGCGATCCGGCGCGGCTCCAGGCGTGCGTCGGGTCGCTTGAGGTTCAGGCGAACGGCCGCTAGATGTAATTGACGAAGGCGTTGTTCCGGTCCTGAGGCGCAGCGAGTTGACTCGCGCACTCCGAGCCGCATGACGTTGGGGTGAACACCCTCTTTGTCAATTACAGCTAGAACGCGATCCGCAAGCCCGCACCCAGCGGCCACAGCGTCGCCACGTGGCCCTGGTCGGTATCGGTCATCCACTGCCGCTCGAAGCGCACCTCCACCGTGACCCTCGGCGAGACCACGCCGTCCGCGCCAAAGCCAGCGGACCAGAACAGATTGGTGTGGTATACCGTGGCGCCGCCGTCCTGACTTTTGAGCCGATACCCGCCGGCGCCGAGCGCCACCACCGGACTCACCCGGCCACGCGGGAGCACGGCGAGCTCGGCCCGCCCATAGCCCTCGAATAACAGCAGCGACACGCTTCCTCCCCCCCCGGTCGTCCGGTCCGCGCTGAGCGAGCCTTCCTCAGCGCCGATCACCACGGAAAAGCCACGAGCAAAGGTACGCCGCCCGAACACCGCGACATCCACCCCGGAGACCCCGGTCACATTAGGCAGCGCGATCCAGGGATTGTTGGCGGAGAGCGACGCGGCCCGCACGCCGATCGCCCACGGGCCCGCAGGGGCGGCGGGCAGCAGGACGTCTATGGGAACGCGCGCGCGGAGCCCCGAGGCCGACAGCTGAGCTTCTCCCACGCCGCTCCGCCGCGGCGCGAGCATCACGATGCCTTCCGAGTCCCGGGCGGCGGCCGACACGAGCCCGATCGCGCTTCCGGTCGTGGTCGCCCTGAAGTTATCGAGCGCCGCACGGTTGCCGTACCGGTCGCGCGCCGCCACGCGCAAGGCGAGCGTATCGCGTGAGCGCACCCTGACGGTGCCTACGATGGGGACGCCGTCTCGCTCCACCACGAGCGTCTGCGCGGGTCCCGGGTCGGCCTGCACCGTGAGCGTGCGGCTGAACGTCCCCACGGTGCCGGTGATGACCACAGGTCCGGGGTGCTCACCCAACGTGACGCGCACTCGCACCGCTCCCGTCGAGTCGCTCTCGGCCGCGTTGGGCGTTACCACGCCGGCGCTGGTGGCGGCGAACATCACCCGCTGCCCGGCGACCGGTCTGGCCGCGCTATCGCGGACCTCGAGCACGAGCGGCAGGCCGGAGCCGACAGCGGCGTGCAGCCCGGCGGGCGGGGTGAACTGGGTGAGCGGCTCCGAAGGAGCCGGAGGTTTAGGAGGTTGGGGAGGTTGGGGAGGTTGTGCTGGCGGCGCAGGGGCGGCTGCAGGCGCAGGAGCGCTCGGCCGAGCTGGCGCCGGCGTGCTCGGACGCGGGGCGGCCGCGCGAGCGGCGCGGGCGCGCACGCACTGGTCGATGGCGGCGAGCACCGCGGCGTCGGCGCCCACGGACTTGAGCTCGGCGAGGTCGCGTGGCGATGGCTGAAACGTGAGGCAGTTGCGGCGTACCAGAGCCGCGATGGCGGGCTTGCTGAGCGCGCCCGCGGCGAGCAGCTGCACGAGCTCGGTCTTGCGGAGCGGCTTCGTCCCCTGGAAGAGCGGCAACACTCCGGCAAGGAACAGCCAGGTTCCCCGGGACGCGCGCATCGCGTCAGGGACGCGGGCAGCCGGTGCGCTCGAAGTCCGCCTCCACGCCCTCGACTTCCGTCGCGAGGTTCGCGTCCGGGGTAGAGGCCGCAGCCCCTCCTCCGACGTACCGAAGCCACGCGTCGTCCACGTCGGCCAGCCCGGGAGCGAGATCCGCGCACGTCATCTGGTGGTTGGCGAACAGAGTGGCGCGCAGGCGGTACGCCTCGATGGCTCGCCGCACCGGGTCGGCGGGGGCGGCGGAGGCAACCGGCTTTGCTTCGACAGCAGCTGGGGCGGCAGGGACGTCGCCCGGTTCGGGTCGGTGTAGCCACCACTCTTCCACGGTCACGGTCGCCACCACGACGATGCCGGCCGCTGCGACCCACCAGCGCCACACTCGGTCGGGCCCTTCGCGACGGGGCCTCCGGCGCCGGTAGCTGTGCTCCTCATCGTCTAGGTCCTCGGCGTATGGGCCCACCATAAGGATGCGGTTCGCGGGCGTGGCCCGGCGGCCGAGCGTCGACTCAACCCTCGCCGGCGAGTGCGACGATGCGGCGCCGGAGCGAGGCGGGGGGTTCGGCGACCAGTAGTTGGTCCAGGACACGACGGATGGACTCGAGGCGCTGTGATTCCCCGGTGCCTCGGGCAGCTCGAAAAACGGAAGGTACGGGACGGGCGAGCCGGGATCGCCGACCGGGCGAAACAAGCCGCCCTTCGGACGGTCGCGGCCACCGGCCACGACCAGCGCCACGTGCCACGGGTGCTGGAACGACCGTAAGTGCGCCTCGTGATCCGCCACCGAGATCCGCGGCTCACCAGAGGGCTGGGTACGGTACCAGCCGACCAGCTCGCCGTCCTCCGGTTGCACTGTCCGCTGCACCGCTGCAAGTGATTGCGTCGGGAGCCGGTCGTTCGCTCCGTCGACGCTCAGCTGGGGCACGGGCATCGCTCGGTCGAGCACCAGGTACAGAAACCCCGTGTCGGGATTCGTGAGCACCCGCCCGACGAGGAACCCGACCAACCCCTGGCCCGGACCAGAGCGAAGCTGGTCCTCCACGGCCGCGATGACGCGCGGCGCGACAAAGATGAAGCACGGATCGGTGTCCGGGCGTGAGAGTTCCTGCACGGCCGGTCGCCACAGCACGGACCCGGCGGTGGGCAGGGGCTGCTCCCGGAACGCTGGCCGGGACGGTGGGACCGAGGGCCGATCCGTACCATCAGGGAACATCACACTCTCCGTCGCATTGCGGTGAGTCTGGACATTCTCGTCCACGTGGCCTTGTTGGGCAAGTCGGGGGCCAGAAGTGTGGACTGGTGGAAGCCTCGGGTGCGGCGGAGACTCCGGCATATGTGGCGGGGTCGTTACAAATCCGTAACGAACGGTAACGCGCTGTGAACCGTCACGAACCTCTCCCCTCTCCCCTCTCCCTTTTTCTTACAGCCGTCCCTCCCACGTGATCGTATAACTCACCCGTACCGACCCCACCCACCGCGTGTCAGACGCCCCCTGCACATGACCGGCGTTCGACACGAAGTGGACGCCGCCGTTGCCGCTCACGCCCCATCGGCCCTGATGCCAGTCGGCGCCGAGCGCCATGCGCCAGGTGCGCTCCACTACGCCCTGGAACAGCGTGGCCGTGGTCGGATACGCCGGCGGTAGCGGATGCGGCAGGCGTGGATCGCCTTCGCCCTGTCGCAGCAAGGTCAGCTCCGGCTGGAGCAGCAGACCGGACGGCGTGAGCACGCCGAGCTTGAGGGTGGCTTGATCGTAATCGGCGAAGTTGCGGCCGGTTCCGAGGCCATGGAACAGCGGAATCTGGAAATCGTCCTCGTTGCGATAGGTGAGATTCGCCACTTGCGTGTAAAATGCCGTCCAGCTCGCCACCCCCCCCCCCACACGACCCTTCGCGCCGAGCGTAAGGCCGTAGCTCGCGGGCTTCAGGTCCGTTGCGACCTGGCGCTCGTACTGGATGTCGTCGAGCATGAGCTGCGCGAAGAGCGTGGTGACGCCCCGCCGTTCCACATCCACACCCAGGAGATTGTTCACGTTGCCTGCGCCGTAGCCCTGGACCAACAACCCCACATTGAGCGGGTTCAGGTACCAGGGCTCGGCCTGCCGCCCCACGCCGGACCACACGCTCCCCTCCCACAGCGCCGCACTCCAACGGCCTCGCGGGTGCACGTACACGCGATGCTGGAGCATGAAGCGGTTCACGGCGGCGCCGGTCGAGTCCGTCGCCGGATCGAGCTCCGTCGCGATCGCCTGGATCTGCAGCGCGGGCGTGCCGACCCGGATGTACAAGTGATCCAGGTTGTACGGATTGTCCGAGAGGAGCAGCCCGGGGATGCCACTCGGCCCCCAGTTACGGTCGAGGATCCCGAAGAACACCTCGCCATATCGACCCTGCGCGCTCAAGTACGCCTCGGCGATCCGCAAACCGTTGCGGCGCGAGTCATACCACTGCGGGTCAAACCGCAGCCGGGTGTCCTCGATCGGGTGCGTCGCCGCCACGAATGGGCCGAATTGCGCCGTGAGCGCCACGTCCGCGCTCACGAATGCCCGGCTCGGCCCCATTGGCAACAGAGGCACGCCGCGTCCTACCGCCAGAGGGTCGCGCAGCGGCTCCGTGGCGGCGGCCACCCCTCCGCTCCCCTGAACCCGATAATGGTCGCCCGCCGGATCTCTGAACTCGGCGAGCAGGCGGCGCACCGTCCGCCGGATCGCGACGCTCGCGCGAACGGTGTCGGCCGCCCGGAGCGCGGCGACCAGGTCCGCCCGCCGCAGCGGACGGGTGAGCGGGGTGGGGTCGCGGATCGTGCCCAGCGCGATCAGGTGCTCCACATACGGCATGGTCCAGTGCTCGACGGGCACATATGGGGAGGCAGCCGACGCTGCAGTCGGTTGCTGCGCAGCGAGAGTACGGGCGAAAATGACCCGGACGACCGTTACAGAGAGAACGAGCGTAAGCGCACGCATGCGGCGGCCAATGTGCACCTTGCCGGAAGCCCTGACAACAGTGCCGGTTGTGAGCCTACCGTCGGGCGCCCGGCGACGCTAACATAGCGCGGATGCGGATCGCCTTCTGCAGCGATATCCTGCCCCCCGTCGCGGACGGCGTCACCCGCACGCTGTCGGAGCTCGCGCCCGCCTTGCTCGCCGAAGGTGAGGAGTTCCTGTTCATCAGCGCCATGCGACCGCACCCGAGCTTGCCGTGGCGCGACCGCGTGCATTGCATCCCCAACGTGCCGTTCCCGTTCTATCGGTCCTACCGCATGGGCGTGCCGCTCGGTCTCGGCGCCGACGAGGCGCTCGACCGCTTCGCGCCCGACGTGATCCACGTGGTGACGCCCAGCCTGCTCGGCCTGTACGGCGTCCGGTACGGGGAGCGCCGCGGCATCCCGGTGGTTGCGAGCTTCCACACGAACTTCGTGTCGCTGTTCTCCTACTACGGGCTCGGCCCTCTCGAGCACCTCGGCCTGTTCCTGATGCGGCGCTTTTACAACCGCTGCTCGGCGACCCTGGCGCCGTCCCGCACCACGGCCGCGGAGCTCCGCGCCGCGGGCATCCGCAACGTCACGCTCTGGTGGCGCGGGGTGGACCACCGGCGGTTCGCGCCGGGGTTCCGGAGCGAGGCGCTGCGGTCGCGCGCCGGCGCGGGCGACGCACCGGTCCTCCTCTATGTGGGCCGCCTCGCGCGCGAGAAGAACCTCGACTATCTCGTCACGGCGGTGCACGAGCTGGAGGGGCGTGGCACGGCGTTCCGACTGGTGATCGCCGGCGAGGGCCCGATGCGCCAGGAGCTCGCGGCGCGGCTGCCACGGGCGCACTTCACGGGCCACCTGCGCCAGGACCTGCTCGCCGCCTGGTACGCGAGCGCCGACCTCTTCCTCTTCCCGTCGGCGAATGAGACGTTCGGCAATGTCGTGCTCGAGGCGTTCGCGTCGGGCCTGCCCGTGGTCGGCGTGAGCCGCGGGGGCGTGCAGGAGCTCGTGCGCCCCGGTCGAAATGGGTTCCTTGCGCCGGCGGACGCGCCTGCGGTGTTCGCCGAGATCACGCGGGCGTTGCTGGAGCGACCGGCGCTCCTCGCCCGGCTGAGCGAGCACGCGCGCGCCACGGCGGCTCGCTACCGCTGGCCCGACGTGAGCCGCCGGCTGCTGGCCTGCTATCAGCACGTGCTGGGCGCGCCCGCCCCCGCCGTGGAGCGCGCCGAGGCGGTCGCCATCGCGGACGGCGCCTAGCCGGGGGGACGCTCTGAAACTGCTCGATGTCACCGAGTTCTACTCGGCCTCGGGCGGCGGCGTCCGGACCTACCTCACCGAGAAATCTCGCTGGCTGGCGACGCGCTCCGAATGGGAGCACGTCGTGATTGTCCCGTCGGCTCGCGACGCCGAGATGCGCTGGGGCCGCTCGCGGGTCTATCTGCTGAGCGGGCCACGCGTGCCCGCGAGCCCCGGCTATCACTTCCTCGTCGCGGGACGGAAGCTCGCCGAGATCGTGCGGCGCGAGCGGCCTGACGTGATCGAGGTGGGCAGCCCGTATCTGGCACCGTGGCTCGCCCGCCGCGCGGCGTGGGGTACAGCAGGGGGGGTGCGGCTCGTCGCCTTCGTGCACGAGAACCCGCGACTCTACGCCGCGCGGCTTCCCTGGCTCGTGCGCGCTCCGCTGGATGCCGTGCTCGCGGCTTATCTCCGGGCCGCGCACGCCGGGTTCGACCTCGCGGTGGCTGCGGGCGCGGAGAACCTGGCCGGGTTCGGCGTGGCGCACACGGCCGTCGTACCGCTCGGCGTCGATACCGAGGTGTTCAACCCGGCGCGCCGCGACCCGGCATGGAAGCTCGAGAACGACGCCGTACAGAATGAAAGGGCGCAAGCGGTGGTGCTGTACGTCGGACGCCTCTCCGCCGAAAAGGGACTCGGCGTGGCGCTCAACGCGCTCGAAGAGATCCATCGCACGACCGGTGCGCGGCTGGTGCTGATCGGCGAAGGGCACCTCCGGCCCCGGCTCGAGCGCATGGCGCGCGAGCGGCCCGAGATGCTCAGCGTGCTGCCGTTCGAGTCCGATCGCGCTCGCCTGGCGCGGGCGTACGCGAGCGCCGATCTCTTCCTCGCGGCGTGCCCGAGCGAAACGTTCGGCATCGCCGCGCTCGAGGCCGCCGCGAGCGGGCTTCCGGTCGCCGGAGTCGCAGCCGCGGGCATCGGACGATTCCTCGAGGGAGCCGACTGGGCGCGCACGTATCGACCGGGAGACTCGGGTGGCTGCGCCCGCGCAATCGTGGAGGTGCTGGGGCTAGACCGCGCGACCGTCGGACAGCACGCCCGGGCTGCCGCGATCAACTACAGCTGGGACCGCACGTTCACGGAGCTGTTCGGCTTGTACGGCGCGCTCGTGGCTCGCCGCAGTAGGGCGGCGCGTGCGAGCAGCAGCGCGCCCAGCCCAGCGCCCAAGATCAGCGTGTAGATGCGCCAGGCGACGAGCAGCTCCGCGAGCACAGGGGGAGCGAGCGTTCCGAAGCCGCCGATGAACCCGAGCTCCACGCCCCCCGCGCCCGCCGGTGTCGGCAGTACGAGCTGCCCGTACAGGAGCGCGAACGAGCCCACCGCCACGGCACCCGGGTCGAGGCCGGGGAGCCCCGCCGCGAGCACCGGCAGGATCGCCGTCCGCGCGACCATGCTCAGCGCCGTGAGCGCCCCGGCACCGCTCACGCCGCGCCACCCCAGGCCGCGCGCCGCCCGCCATGCGTCGGCGACCGAGGCCGTGAACCCCCTCGGGAGCCGGCGGCGATACCAGCGCAACAGGACGACGCTGGCGACCGCGAGCGCCAGCACACCCGCGACGAGAAGCCGGGCGTGGGGCGTAGCGGCGAGCGCCGCGAGCCGGCGCGCGCCCGCCGCGGCCGTATCGCCCCACACCGCGAGCAATACCGCCGCCCCGGCTACGAGCAGCGCCCAGTCGGTCAGTGTTTCCACGGCGAGCGCGGCGAGCGCGCGTGGCCCGGGCACGCCGGCACGCAAGAAGCCGAGAAAGCGCGCCGGATCGCCGCCAGCGCGCGCCGGCGTGACCGCCGAGGCGGCGTCACCGTAGGCATTGATCACGATCGCCTGCCGCAATGTGAGCGTAGTACCCGGCGCGAGCACGCGCAGCCGCACCGCGCGGATCGCCACATCTGCGGCGACCAGGGCGAGCGCCGCCACGTGGTGACTCAACGGAAGGAACACGGGTACACGCTAGCGGTGACGCTGCCGCGCGGAAAGGGTGGGGGCACGCCTTGATGCGGGCGATCGTGCGGTGGCGCTGGCCGGTGCTCGCGCTGTGGGCGGGCTTGAGCGCCGCGGCCATCGCGGGCGCGTCCCGTGTGCGGCACCGGCTCGACGTGCGGGGCGGCAGTCTCCGACCGACCGAGGCCTCGCGCGCCGCCGCGATCCTCGAGAGCCGGTTTCCGCGGGATGTCGGTGAGACGTTCGTGCTGGCGCTCTCCGGCCCGGCGCCGTTCGACGCGGGACGTCCGCGCCAAGTGCTCGACGATCTCCTCGCGACTTTAGCACGCGAACCGTACGTCGCCGACGTAGCGGAAGTCACTGCGCCAGGGCGCACCGCGGTCGCGCTCGTCACCCTAAGGGTGTCCGATCCCGACAGTGTGCTGGCGCTCGTGCCCGTCGCGCGGGCCGCGGTGCGCCGGGCGCTCGGTGCACTGCCCCCGCCGGACCGCGACGCGTACGAGGCGCTCGTCACGGGCGACACCCCGCTCGAGCGCGACATGCTCACCGTCACCACCGAGGACGTGGAGCGGAGCGAGTGGCGGCTGGTGCCGCTCACGGGAGCGATCCTGCTCGTGGCGCTCGGCTCGCCCGTCGCGGCGGCCCTGCCGCTCGTCGTGGGCTTCCTCGCAATTGTCGCCGCGCTGGCCCTGGTCGGAACGGTCGCGTCTGCATTACCGGTCTCCATCTACGCGGTGAATGTCACGACCATGATCGGACTGGCCGTGGGCATCGATTACTCGCTGCTCATCGCCACGCGGTTCTCGGAAGAGCTGGAGCGCGATGGCTCCGCCAGCGAAGCGGCCGTGCGCACGCTCGGCACGGCGGGCCGGACGGTAGCGGTCTCGGGGCTCACCGTAGCGGTGGGCTTCGCGGCGCTCTTCGCCACGCCGCTGGTCGAGACGCGGAGCATCGGACTGGGCGGTCTCGTAGCCGTGACGTGCGCGGTGGCGCTCGCGCTCACGCTTTTGCCCGCGGCGCTCGCGGTACTGGGGCGGCGGGTCGGCGCGCGGCGCGGCACCGCCGGACGGGGCGCACATGCGGTGTGGGACCGCTGGGCGCGACTTGTCGCGCGACATCCGGGGCGTGCGCTCCTCGGCGGCGGCGTGGTGATCGCCGCGCTGAGCGCGCCGCTCGCCAGCCTCCAAATTGGCTTGCCGGCGCGGCACTGGTGGCCATCCGGCACCGAGGCGGGGGCAGGGCTCGAGCGGCTCGCATTGGTGGGCGGCGCTGGGTACGTGCAGCCGATCCATGTGGCGGTCGAGTGGCCGGCCGGCCGGCGCGCCGTGGATCCGGGGGCGCTGCGCGCCTTGCGCGCCTTCTCGGATTCGCTGCGCGCCGACCCGCGCGTGCGCGATATCCGCAGCCTCGTCGACTTACCCGGAGGGGGGAGACGCTCGCTTCTCGAGTACGCGCTCCTGTACGAGGATCTCGCGGGCCTGCGCGCGCGCCGCGCGGGACTGCTCGCACCGCTGTTGTCGGTCGACGGGCAGGTCGCGCGGCTCGACGTGGTGCTGGCCGACAGCGTGTCGCCGCTCACCGCGATGGACGTCGTGCGGAAAGCGCGCGGGCTCGCGGCCCAGCCCGGCTCGCTATCGTCCGCGCACGTGCTCGTGGGCGGCTACGTGGCCGAGAACGTGGACGTCCAGGCTGATCTCGCGGGCGCCTTCCCGCTCGTGGCCGCATGGATCTTCGGCGCCACCGCGGTCGTCCTCGGATTCGTGTTCCGCTCGGTGCTGATCCCGCTCAAGGCGATCCTCCTGAATGCGGCATCCGTGAGCGCGGCGTTCGGGCTCGTGGTGCTGGTCTTCCAGAGGGGCCACGGCAGCGCGCTGTTCGGCTCGCCGGGCGCGTCGGAGGCGGTGTTCGCGGCGGTGCCGGTGCTGCTCTTCGCCACTCTGTTCGGGTTGAGCATGGACTACGAAGTGTTCCTGCTGGGCCGGATCGCGGAGGCATACCGCCCTACTGGCGAGAATGACGCCGCGACGAGCGACGGGTTGGCAGCGAGTGCGGGCGTGATCACCTCCGCCGCACTCCTGATGATCGCCGTGTTCGGCGTGTTTGCCTTCAGCCGGGTGCCGGTGATCCAGCTGCTGGGGTTCGGCCTGGCCGCGGCGGTGTTGCTCGACGCGACCGTGATCCGGCTGGTGCTCGCGCCCGCGTTGCTGCATCTCGCCGGTCGCTGGAACTGGTGGCCGGGTGTGCGGGGACGGCGGTGAGCGCTACGCGGCGGCTCATTGTGAACGCTGACGATTTCGGATTGTCGGCGGGAGTGAACCGCGGCATCCTCGAGGCGCACGCCGCCGGCGTGGTCACATCGGCGTCGCTCATGGTCAATACGGCCGCGTTCGCCGTCGCCGCGGCCGCGGCGCGCCAGGCTCCAAGCCTGAGCGTGGGACTGCACCTGAACCTCACAGTAGGCGCACCGGTCTCACCCCCGCAAACGGTGCCGAGCCTGTGCGGGCGCGATGGCCGGCTGCTCCCCTTGAGGAACCTCGTGACCCGCGCCTTCACCGGTCGCCTTGTGGCTAGCGAAGTCGAGCGCGAATGCGCGGCCCAGATGGCGCGCGCGCGCGCCGCCGGCGTACGGCTCACGCATCTGGACGGCCATCTGCACGCGCACGCGCTGCCGGGTGTGTGGGCGCCGGTCGTCGCGGCGGCGCGGGCCGCCGGCATCGACATCGTACGCGTGCCGCTCGAGCCAGCCTTGTCAATCGCGTGGCGGCCGCTCGCGGCCGTGGGGCAGGTGCTGCTCAACGCGGCGCACCGGCTGGCAACACGGGAGGGCGTCGTGCCGCGCCACGCCCAACACTTCCGTGGATTCGCCCTCACCGGGCGGCGCGATTTCGCGGAAGGATTGCTCACGCTGCTCGATCGGCTCGAGCCGGGCGTCACGGAGCTGATGGTGCATCCGGGCTATCCCGACGCGGAGCTCGCGCAATGGGCGCGTTATGTGAGCGGTCGCGAGCGGGAGTTGGCGGCGCTGGTCTCGCCTGAGGTGCGCGCGCGGCTGAAACGGGGGGATATCGAGCTGGTGGGGTTCGGAGAGCTGTAGCAGGTTGGGAGGTTGGGGAGGTTCGGGAGGTTCGGGGAGGGGTGCGTGAAGCGCGCGGCTGAAGCCGCGGCTCGGCTCTGCCGCTGAAAGCGGCGTGCGTTCATTCAACGGTCCGTTCACGGACCGGCCGAGCCGCGAGTTTACTCGCGACTGTCCGGTGCGTGCCGCTCGGGGGGGATAGGGTACGCTCGGCGCGATAATGATGACGTGGGTCAACGCAAGGGATAGAGATTTCTCGCGTGATCCACCGTCTCTACGGCCACGTCGTCTGGACGACCCGCCACCGCGAGCCCCTGATCGATGCTGGGCTCGCCCGATTCCTGTGTGGTTTTCTTCGTGGTGTGGCGCATCAGGAGCGCGCTCGGATCCTCGAGATTGGCATGGTCCGCACACACCTGCACCTCCTCCTCCGCGTCCATCCCACCACGAATCTGAGTCGCTTGTTGCAGCGGCTGAAGGGCGGCAGCGCCGCCGTAGCGGGTAAGGAGCGGCATTCCACGGAGGGTCATCGGTTGCGATGGGCCAAAGGCTATTCGATTTCCTCCGTGAGCCCTCGGAGCCTCACCGCAGTCCGTGAATACCTGCGCTCCCAGCCCACGCGCCACTCCGACCTCACGATCCCTGGCTGGGAGGGAGACCAACCGGAGTACGAGTCCGGTGGCGCGGACGAGTGGAGATCCGAGCTGCGGTCGAGGATGTGATCGGGCGCGGCTGAAGCCGCGGCTCGGCCCTGCCGCTGAAGCGGCGTCCGTTCAATCGACCGTCCGTTCACGGACAGGCCGAGCCGCGAGTTTACTCGCGACGACTCGTGGAGACCGGGACAGTTCGGCGAGCGCGTGTTGAGGGCGCGGCTGAAGCCGCGGCTCGGCCCTGCCGCTCAAGCGGCGTCGATTCGGTGGACCGTCCGTTAAGGGACAGGCCGAGCCGCGAGTTCACTCGCGACGACTCGTGGAGACCGGGACAGTTCGGCGAGCGCGTGTTGAGGGCGCGGCTGAAGCCGCGGCTCGGCCCTGCCGCTCAAGCGGCGTCCGTTCAATCGACCGTCCGTTCACGGACAGGCCGAGCCGCGAGTTCACTCGCGACGGCTCGTGGAGACCGGGACAGTTCGGCGAGCGCGTGTTGAGGGCGCGGCTGAAGCCGCGGCTCGGCTCTGCCGCTGAAGCGGCGTCGATTCGGTCGACCGTCCGTTTACGGACAGGCCGAGCCGCGAGTTCACTCGCGAGGGCCGAGCCGCGAGTTCACTCGCGAGGGCCGAGCCGCGAGTTCACTCGCGACGGCCGAGCCGCGAGTTCACTCGCGACCTAGCGCGCAGCTACTCTCGACCTCTCCTCCAGCAGTAGCTCTCGGTACGTCGTTAACCGCCGCCGCTCGAGCAGCGCCACGAGCGTACGGCGGCACGACGCGAGCACGGCCGGAACGTCGGCATCCGGCGGATGCAGCGCGACGCGCACCAGCGGTCGCGTGCGCTCGAGACGGAGGCGCAGCGACGCGACGACCACTGAGCCCGCGGCGCGCCAAGAGCGCCGGGTGCTCCAGCACGTTGCGGGGGCGGCAATGCGCGGGCCTTGCCCGTTCAGGGCGACGACGGCGTGCGCGTCCTCCGTGAACGTGAGACCTTCCTCGCGCACGACGCGCGGCAGGGTCGGTCCAGCGAGCCACGCCGGCGGCACGAAGCCGAGCGGCTCGAGCCCGGCGCCGCGCAGCGCCGCCAGGCCGCGGGCGATGCGCGCCGCCGCTTCGACGGGAGTGAGCGATGCGAACTCGCCCTCGCGGTCGGTGCGGCCGAAGGTGCGCAGTCGGTGCGCCAGAGAGCGCGGCAGACCCACCTCGTCGTGACGCCATCCGTGCAGCAGGATCTCCGCGCCGTTCGCCGCGCGCTCCCGCAGTTGGGCCACGAAGTCGGGATACTCGACGAGTGGCCAGGAGCCGTGCCAGTTCGGGACCACGAGGAGTGCGTATCGACGCACGCCGAGCTCATCGAGCAGGTGATACAGGACCTCGAGCCGGCGCGCGTGTGCCGGCGTCACGTCGTGTACGGCGACGAGCAAGCGCAACGAGGGTTTGCTCACGCTCCCAGAGTAGTGTGGCCGCGCGGCGCGGGGAAGTGAGCTGGGCCTCGTGGCGCGATCCCCACGCCACGCGGCGGGTATACTTTCCCACTCGTGCGGCGCCCATCTCGCTCCTTTATTGTCCTCCTCGCCATCCTCGGCGGCGTCGTTCGACGCGCCGGTGCACAGCAGCCGCCCCTTCCGGGGTCTCCCAACACCGCCGTGGTCGTGGGAACGGTCTACGACACGCTGACGGGCGCGCGGCTCCGACTCGTCATCGTCCGCGTCCTCGAGACGGGGGTCTCCACGCTCACCGACGATGCGGGTCGCTATCGCGTCACCGCTGCGCCGGGCGTGCTGCACCTCGCCGTTCGCCAGATCGGCTACGAGCCCGCCTCGCTCCTCGTCACCGCGCCGGCCGGCGTCACCCGACAGGACGTGTACCTCCATCCCGCCGCGGTGGCCTTACCCGCGGTGACCGTGACGTCGACGGAGGACCCGGCGGGCCGCATCATCAGGGCCGCGATCGCCCGCAAGCACGAGCTGTTCCAGCGGATTCACGACTACAATTACGCCGCTTCCGTGAAGTTCGTGGTTCGCGACCTGGCGAAGCCGGCCGATTCCGCCGCTTCCGTCCTGTTGATCACGGAGACGCGGACCACGGCGTACTGGGAGCAGCCCGACCATTACCAGGAGACGATCCTCGCCCGGCGCCAGTCGAACAATTTGAGCGCCGAGGACAACCTGGTGACCGTGGGCGAGATCGTGAACTTCAACCGCGAGCGGATCGTGCTCCGCCGCTATTCGCTCGTCTCGCCCATCGCCGACGACGCGCTGGACTACTACACGTACGGGGTGTTGGACACGCTGGCCGTGGAGGGGCGCCGGGTGTTCCGCCTCGCGCTCCGTCCCCAGTCTGACGCGTCGCCGCTGTTCGTCGGCGTGATCGACATCGCCGATTCGACGTACGACGTGCTGGGCATCGACGTGGGTGTGAATCGCACCGTGCGGTTCAACTTCGTGCGGAACATCCGCTACCGGCAGCGGCTGCGAGCCGTGGGGGACGGCCGCTGTATGCCCTCCGAGATTCGCCTGACGGGCGAAGTGCACATCGGCGTGCCGCATCCCGGGATTCCCGGCGACTTCGTGTTCGAGCACGTGGCCTCGCTCGGCGATTTTCGCTTCGACGAGGGCAACCGCCCGCCCGACCTGCGCGAGTTCCGGGTGGTGGTGAGCGATCGAGCCGATCACCCGGACAGCGCCGCGTGGGCCGGTCCCCGCGCGATTCCGCTCACGCCGGCGGAGAGCAGCGCTTGGGCGCGAATCGATTCGCTCGAGCGCGTGCCGCCGAGCTTTGGGGCGCGCGTGCGCGACGGGGTCGGTGCGGCCGTGTTCCTCAGTACTGACCCCGACTTCTTTCACTTCAATCGCGTGGATGGGGCCTACTTCGGCCTGGGCCCGACGTGGCGGGGGATCCCTGGGCTGTCGCTCGACACGAAGGTGGGCTATGCGACCAGCAGCGCGCGGTGGCAGTACCGCATCGGTGGAGACTTCCGTCTCTCGGCGGCGCGGCGACTCTGGATCGGAGCTTCCTACCACGACGAGACGGTCAACCGGCCCACCTTCGTCAGCCGCACGTACAACCCGACGTATCGCGCGCTGCTGTTCAGGGTCGATCCGCTGGACTACTATCGCGAGCGCGGCCTGACCCTGGCGGTCGGCAGCAAGCTGTTCGCCTTCACCCGATTCGAGCTGCGCTACAACGACGAGCGCCAGACGACGTTGCCCGTGATGACGGATTACGCCGTCTTTGCGACGCGAGATGTCCAGCGCGCAAACCCGACGATCCTGGACGGCACACTTCGTTCCGTCTCGGGCACGTTCACGTACGATTCGCGCTCGCAGCTCAGGACTCGCGACGCCGACGTGTACCTGCCCAGCCTCACCTGGACCCGGCTCACGCTCGGCGCCGAAATCGCGGCGCACGACGTGCTGGGCGGCGACTTCGCCTTCCGGCGCTACTCCATCTCGATCCAGCGCCGTCAGCGGACCCTGAACCTCGGGGTCACGACGATCTTCGCGGCGGGTGGGATCGCGACCGGCTGGGTGCCGCCGCAGCGCTACTTCGCCGTCGACTTCGGGATGCGGGCATTGACGTTCCAGACGGGCGGGTTCAACACGCCCGGAGACTCGAACTACGCGGGGACGCGTGCCGCCATGCTCACGGTTCGCCACGACTTTGATCGGCTGCTGTTTGCGAAGAGCCGCTTGCCGTTGATCCGGAGCCTGCCGTTCACCTTGAGCCTGCACGGCGGCGTGTTCTGGACCGACTTCCACAACCATCCGGCGAATCCGGGGGACTCCCTGCTCTTAACGGCGCCGCATGCCTATACGGAGGCCGGGTTCGGGCTCGGCAACCTCACGCCGTTCCTGTTCCCGCTCAACCTGGCGGTGCACTTCACGTGGCAGCTATCGAGATATCCGACGAGGAGATTTCAGTTCCGCTTCGGACTGACCCGCTCGTAGCACCTCTCTCCTCTCCCCTCTCTCATTTCTATTTCAGATCGATCCTTCCGAGCCTCTGGATTCCCGAGAGGGCTAGCCACAGCCGCGCCCGCGTCGAGTCCAGCGCCACGTTCCGCACCACGGAGCCGGCCGTGGGGATCCGGACCGTCTCGACCCGCTCGGTGGCCGGGTCGAACGCCACCATCTCGTCCTTGCTCGACTCGTCGTACCAGATGCGCCCGTCGGTCCCCACGGCGATCGCGTACGGGTTGCTGTCGTCGCCGCCGGGGCAGGGGAACTCGCGCACCTGTCCCGTGGCGGGATCGAGCCGGCCCAGCCGGCCGCGTGCGTAGTCGGAGTACCAGACGATGCCGTGGGAGTCCGCCACCAGGCGGCGGGGCCGGGCGCCCGATGCCGGAAGTGGGAACATCCGGAGCGTGCCGTCCGAGGGATCGATGCGACCGATCTGGTTCGTGCCGAAGAGCGCCATCCAGATCGACCCATCGGGCCCCGCGACGAGGCCATACGGGCGGGCGTTCCGCGTGGCGACCGGAAAGATCTTCGCCTCGCCCGACGCGGGGTCGAGCACCCCGTAGACGTTCGCACCCTGCGCGGTGAACCAGACTTTTCCGGCGTGATAGAGCGGCGTGTGGGGATCGTGCGCCTCGCGGGGCAGCACGTACTCCTTGATGGTCCCGGTCGCGGGGTCGAGGCGGCCGATCCGGCCCTGGAAATTCGCCGTGTACCACACGGCGCCGTCCGGGGCGACGATGATGCCATGCGGGCCCGAAGCGCGAGTCGGTGTGGGGTAGTCCGTGACCTTCCCGGTCGTCGGATCGAGCGAGCCGATGTAGCTGTTCGCCTGGTCGGTGTACCACACGATCCCATCGCGCCCCACCGCCGGGTCGTGCGGGAAGGCCCGGGGGCGGGGCAGGGGGTACTCGACCACCTTAGGTCCCTGCGTCGCAATGATCAGGCCGGCCGCGCACCACGCGAGCGTACGCTGCAATGTGTGGGTCATGACGCTGTTCTCCCCCTCGGGTTGCTTAAGAATAAAATGGGAGAGGGGAGAGGGGGGAAGTCACCGCCGCTGCGCCGTCCGAAGCCCGAGCGCGCCATTCAACCATCGCACCAGCGGCAGCAGCCGCGCGAAGTCCGTCTCGAGCAGGGCGGGGAGCCGGGCGCTCGTCACCCGACCGTCGCCGAGTGCCCGGCCGGCCGTGAAGGACTGGTATTTGAGCCAAGCCGCCGCGGGGTGTGTCTCCGGAAATCCGCGTGGCATGCGTTTCAGGAGCGCTTCATCCGAGAGGCCGCCGAATCGCCGCTTGAACGCCGCGTCCCGCACCATGCGATCGAAGGCCTTCCACTTTTCGGCGATCGCGTCCCGCAGCCGATCGAGCATCGGCCGCGGCGGCATCCAGATCCCTGCGCCGACGAACGACGCACCGGGCTGGACGTGGACGTAAAACCCCGCGCCGCCACCTTCCGCTTCGCTCCCCACCCGCCGGTCCGCGTCCCGATGGTAGAACCAGCACGCCGCGTGCGTCTTGTAGGGCGACTTGTCCTTGGAAAACCGGATGTCGCGATAGATCCGGAACATCGAGCGCTTCGGGTCGCCCGTGATCTCGGGTGCGAACCGCGCCAGTCGTACGTCCATCTCCTCGATGAGCGCGCGCATTGGCTCGCGCACCGTTTCCTCGTACTCGCCGCGATGGGCCTCGAACCAGGGCTTCGCGTTGTGGCGTGCGAGCCCGCGGAAAAATTGAAAGGTCGCGGGGGTGAACGGCATGGCAGCCTCGAAGGGTGGACGTTCAATCGCTCGTCATGATGAACAGCGGAGCACCATCGAACTTGTAGATCGGCCGCAGCCGATCGGTGTTGTAGTATTTCGCGACGTTCACGACCTTCTTTTCCGATGTCACGCTCCCGATTGGCACGCTGTCGTAGAACCCGCGGTGGATGCTGACCAGGCGACCGTACTCCCCCCTCGCGACCAGATCGAGGGCCAGGTTCCCGAACGCCATCGGCACGATTGAGTCGAGTGCGTCAGGGTCGCCGGAACGCACCAGATAGCCGAGTCGTTGGTTGACGACATCGATGCGCCGACCGTGGTTGTACGTGGGGGACGAATCCTTCAGCGCCTCCCCGACCCGGTCGCCGATACCGCCGAGTTTACGGTGCCCGAACATGTCCGTTTCCTCACCTTCGAAGGTCATGCCGTCGTGCGAGGTCAGGCGCGCGCCCTCCGAAACCAGCACGACCGCATAGCGGCTCGGGTTCCGGTTGCGGTCGTGCGTGAGGAGCTCCGTGAGCCGCTCGACGTCGACGGCGTGCTCAGGAATGACGCATCGATCGGCTGCGCCCGCCATCGTCGGTAGGAGCGCCGTGAAACCGGCGTACCGCCCGAACACTTCGATCACCAGGAAACGCTCGTGCGAGCCCGCCGAGGTGCGCAACCGGTGCGTCAACTCGATGGTGCGTGTCACGCAGGTGCTGAAGCCGATACAGTAGTCGGTGCCGTAGACGTCGTTGTCCATCGTCTTCGGTATCGCGACGACGTTCACGCCTTCGTCGTGCAGGCGCTTGCCATAGCTGAGCGTGTCGTCCCCACCGATGGGAATCAGGACATCCACTCCGATGTGCTCGAGGTTCTTGAGCACGTCCTTGGTGGCGTCGTTGATCGGTTGGTCATAGCCCGTCAGATGCGCCGGCAGGCGCTCGCGCGGCACGTGGCTGGGGCGCAGGCGTGAGGTGTGGAGGAAGGTGCCGCCCGTGCGACCGGCGCGATTGACGATCGCTTCGGAGAGCGGCTGCACGTTCTCACTGTTATCGGCGTTCGCATCGCGGACGTAGTCGAGCAGCCCCGCCCAGCCGCGCCGAATCCCCACGACACGGTATCCGTCGCGCAGCGCGCGGATCGTGATCGCCCGGATGGCCGGATTCAACCCGGGGACGTCCCCGCCGCCGGTCAGAATGGCTATCGTGCCTTTGCCCATAGGTCGTGGAAGCGAAGATCCTGCAGGCATGGCAAAACTTCAAGGCGCGTCTACGTCAATAGCACCGGAGCAGAATGGTGGGCATGACCAGCGCGCTCGCGATTGCGAGCCACCGGGCGACGGCGCGGGCACGGTGGGGGGGTCGGCGCGCAGGGAGCGGCGCCACGGACCGGACGACGCGTGCTCTGCCGCGCCTCTTCGACACGTGGCGTCGCTCACGCGCTGCGCGACGCGTCAAGTCGGCGAGCCACCGCCCGGCGCTGCCCGTCCGAGGGTCGAACGCCGCGGCTCTCTGCCAGGCGTCCCGCAGCGCTGCGGCCACCGCGGCATCCGCGGCGCCTGGATCGAGCAACACGGTATAGGCGATCGCGTACAACGTCATTCCGTGGCGCGCGTCGAGCTCGGCCAGGGCGGCCTTGTCGCTCAACGCGGCGATGCGGTCCAGGAGGCTCGCATCGGACGGACGCGCGTCGGGTGTCGGGGCGTCGCCAGCGCTCATGATCTCCATGACTTTCCACGTGGAATTGGCTCGGCGGCTCTAGGTCCTTACTGATGCGCGCCTGCCACACAGTACAGTAAAGAGTCCAGCGGGGCGCCCAGGTCACGCCGGCGCGGCAGGTCACGCGCTAACTATCCGTCCGTCAAGGTCTTAACGAGTGGGCCCCTTGGTGGCAGTCGGCGCTCCGGACTTCCGAGCACCGACTGCCCCGAGGGATGCGCTAGCTCTGGTAGAAGCGGATCTGTAAGAGCTTCAGGCCGTTGTTGTCGTACTGCCAGAGGAAATCCTGCAGGCAGGTGGCGAAGAGGCTTACGGTGGGCGTGCCGCACGCGAGCTCGGCCGGGCTCCCGGCTACGAGCGTGATCGTCGTGAGCGCGTTGGTCACGTTGCGGAAGCTGCTCTTGCCGGTTCCCCGTACGAAGACTTCGTTGTCGGTCGAGCACAGCAGCGTGGCCGCGCCCGTGGTGGGATCGATGAACGTCGCGCAGGTCGCGATCTTCGACTGGCCACCCGGCGTGCCGAGCGCGCGCGCCCAGACGGTGTAGGTGCCGGGGACCGGGAGGGCAAAGGAGGCCTCGCCGTCCGTCCCGTTCTTGTCGAGCACCTCGAACGAGCCATCGGCGGACTGACTGAGCAGAATCTTCGTCGTCACGGCGTCGCCGGTCTTCGTCCCGAGGGCTACGAAGATGACGTTGCCGCTCCCGTTCATGTTGGGGCTCTTGTCGTGCGACACGCCAATGATATTCAGATTGAAATGCGGTCCGTTGGGTGCGCCGTTGCCGGTTTGACCGTACAGCCCCGCGGGAACCATCACCGCCAGGGCTGCCGCCAAGCAAAATCTGGTGCTCACAAAACCCTCCTCGTGCCGTCCTGGTGAACGGAGCGACTCCGCTACGCGGAGCGCCGGGCGCACGCGGGCGGCGCCGAGCGCCGCCCTGAGGTGATCACAACCTAGTCCGGTCATCCGGGTCGGACGGGTGATAGGTGTCACGGGTGCCGGGGCCGAATACTGGGTCGAACGATTGGCAGGTGGGCGCGGCGTTGGGTCAGCTGTTTGAAGACAAGTGCAAAATGGGAGAGGGGAGAGTTGTCACAAGTGGCGGCCTCCGCTTGTCATATTTCGCGAACCGCATGGAAACGCGCACAGCTGTTTTCGACTCGGCGCGGCCGTTGCTCTTCTCTATCGCTTACCGGATGCTCGGTAGCGTGATGGATGCCGAGGACCTGGTCCAGGACGCCTACCTGCGTTGGCAGGAGGCGCCGGAGGCGGACGTGCGCTCGCCGCACGCCTACCTCGCGACCATCGTCACTCGGCTCGCCATCAATCACCTGCGCTCCGCGCGGGCCAAGCGAGAGGCCTACGTGGGGCCCTGGCTCCCGGAGCCCCTCGTGACCGATCAGGCC
>Ga0209801_1000367_pt1 | contig 30897 bp, 29 predicted proteins | sample GraSoiAngelo_127_FD_185884 | JGI IMG/M metagenome (GOLD analysis project Ga0209801, IMG submission 185884) | Grasslands soil microbial communities from the Angelo Coastal Reserve, California, USA - 14_0927_09_40cm (SPAdes) (version 2) | ecosystem: Environmental > Terrestrial > Soil > Grasslands ... | reverse complement strand
GGTCACGCTCGTCAAGCGCGCGAGCTACTTCCTGACCGAGGTCGGGCTGTGGCCCTTCTGGGCCGTCGACCAGAAAGTCATCTCCGCGGCAGGTGAGGATTCCTGGTTCGCCAAGCCTGAGACGTTGGTCGGCAGCGGCCCTTTCCGGATGACGGCACGGACGCCCGGCCAGTCGATGGACTTCGAGCCTGTGCTGGGCTGGTACGGGGGCAAGGCGGGCCTTCTGACGCGCATTCACGTCGAGGTGGTGGCCGACACCGTCGCGCAGGTGGCGCAGTACGAGGCCCGTGTCTTCAGCCTGGTCGGCAACGCCCGTCAAGGTCTACCGCCCGCAGCTGCCACCCGTTACACGAGCGACGCGAAACTCAAGGGCCAGCTCAACCTGGTCCCCCTCGGCACCACGTTCTGGGTCGGGTTCAACCTGAGGTCAGGGCCGTTTGCCGGCGTCGAAGAGGGCCGAGCCGGCCGGCACGCGTTCAGCGAGGCGATCGATCGTCAGGCGCTGGTCGAGGCGGTCTGCAACCAGAAGACCACGTGCACCGAGGCGACGGGCGGGGTCGTAAGCAAGGGCCTCGACGGGTACCTAGGCGATGGCGCCGACCACAACATCAAGTTCGACGCCGCCGCGGCCAAGGCCGAGTACCAGAAGTGGGATCCGACCGGGGCGAAGGTCAAAGGCCTCGCCTACACCTATGACACGGACCCATTCAACAAAGCGGTGTGCGCAAACCTGATCGCGCAGTGGAAGAAGAACCTCGGCGTCGACGTGCGCTGCGTCGAGATGGACCGCAAGACGTTCTTCGACCAGCGCAACGGAGCGTGCGCGTATCCGATGTTCCGCCAGAGCTGGGCCGCCGACTACGACCACCCGCAGAACTGGTTCGACTATCTGTTTGTGACTGGCGCCAGCTCGTCGGGGTCGTGCTACTCGAATCCCAACCTGGACAAGTTGGTCGCGAGCGCCGACGCGGCATCGCCGGGCGCGGGGACATCCGGCTACAAGGTCGCGGGGTTCCTGCTGGTCAACGACTCAGTCTTCGGCGCCCTGCTCTACGGCGTGCAGCAGTACCTGGTGCATCCGTACGTGAAGGGCACAGGCGGCAACGCGCTGTACGACTATTCGTGGACGGGGATCCGCATCCTGAAGCACTAGTTTCACTTCCCCGCTCGCCGGGGAAGGTGGCCCAGCGCGGAGCGCTCGGCCGGATGGGGGTGTGGCCTTAGCTAAACCTCGTTTGAGAAGTGGCAGGCGGCGAAATGCCCGCGCAGCTTTTCCTCCAGCGGCGGTTCGACCTCGGCGCATGGCGTGGGCACTCGCGCGATCGGGCAGCGCGTGTGGAACCGGCAGCCGGACGGTGGATTGATCGGCGACGGGATCTCGCCCGAGAGCTCGACCAGCCGCCGTCCGCGTTGCAGCTTCGGATCGGGCAGCGGAATTGCGGACAGCAACGCCTTCGTGTACGGATGTTTCGGGTTCGTGTACGTCTCAGTGCTGTTGGCGATCTCCACGATCTTGCCGAGGTACATGACCATGACCCTGTCGCTGATGTGCCGCACCACCGACAGGTCATGAGCGATGAAGAGATAGGTGAGGTTGAACTCCCTCTGCAAGTCCTCGAGCAGGTTCACGACCTGGGCCTGGATCGAAACGTCGAGCGCCGAGATCGCCTCGTCGCAAACGATCAGCTTGGGGTTCAAGGCCAGGGCGCGCGCGATACCGATGCGCTGACGCTGACCACCCGAGAACTCATGCGGGTACCGATTGTTGAAGTTGGGGTTGAGCCCGACCACGCGCAGCAGCTCCTGCACGCGGTCCCTCAACTTGCGCCCGCGCATCACGCCGAAGTTCACCAGCGGCTCGGCGATGATGTCGCCGATCGTCATCCTCGGATCGAGCGACGCGAACGGGTCCTGGAAGATGATCTGCATCTGCCGGCGCTGCTGACGGAGCCTCTCCCCGTGCAGGCTGGTCAGCTCGACGCCATCGAGAAAAACCTTGCCCGACGTCACCGGGATGAGCTGCATGACGAGGCGGCCCAGGGTGGACTTGCCGCAGCCCGATTCGCCGACGAGGCCCAGGGTCTCGCCCTGGCGGATCTCGAAGGTCACGCCGTCGACAGCCTTGACGCTCACCCCGATGCCGGCCGGAAAGTGCTTGACCACGTTCTCGACGCGAACAAGGACCTTCGCCCGGTCGCCCACCGGCTCGGGTACGTCGGCCCGAGCTGCCTGCGCCGTCACGGGATGATCTTGCCGGGTTCGAGGCCCGACGCGGCGCCCGGCCTGATGTCGAGCAGCTGATCAGCCCCCATCTCCTTCTTGGCGCGGTCCATCGTCACCCAGCAGGCGGCGAGCTGGTTCGGCTTGACCTCGGTGAGCGGAGGCAGATCGGTGAGGCATTTCTCGACGCGGAACGGGCATCCCGGATGGAAGCGGCACCCCTTGGGCGGCCGCAACAGGTCGGGCGCGAGGCCTTCGATCGACCGTAGACGTTCGTGGCGAAGGGCGTCGACACGCGGAATCGACTTCAGCAGCGACCACGTGTACGGGTGCTGAGGATTTTCAAAAATCTGGTCGACAGGACCCTGCTCCACGATCTGTCCCGCATACATCACGAGCACCCGCGTGCAAAGACCCGCCACCACACCCATGTTGTGGGTGATCATCATGATCGCCGTCCCGAGCTCTTGGTTGAGGTCCGCGAGCAGTTCGAGGATCTGCGCCTGCACGGTCACGTCCAGAGCGGTGGTCGGCTCGTCCGCGATCAGGATCGACGGCGCGTTGGCCAACCCCATGGCGATCATCGCGCGCTGGCGCATGCCTCCACTCAGCTGGTGGGGATAGTCCTTGACCCGGCTTTCGGCGGCCGGTATACGTACACGTTTGAGCAGCTCGACGGTGCGTTGACGCGCCTGCTGCTTGGTTGCCTTCTTATGCGCGAGCATTGCCTCCGCGATCTGGAAGCCGGTCTGCAGCACCGGGTTGAGGGAGCTCTGCGGATCCTGAAAGATCATCGCGATGTCCCGTCCGCGAATGTCGCGAATCTCCTCATCGCTGATCTGCATGAGGTCTTGGTCGCGGAACAGGACCTTGCCACCCACGATCTTGCCTGGATCTGGCACCAGGCGGAGGAGCGACAGCGCCGTCATCGACTTCCCGCTGCCTGACTCGCCGACGATGCCCAGACTCTCGCCCGGGTACAGGTCGAACGTCACACCATCGACGGCCTTCACGATGCCGTCGTGGGTCAGGAACTGTGTCTGGAGGTCCTTGACTTGAAGGATTGGTGCCGGCAAGCGCTTAGCGGCGTCCGCGCGGGTCGAGGGCGTCACGTAGACCGTCGCCCAGGAAGTTGAAAGCCATCAGCGTGAGCGACAGCGCGATGGAGGGCGCGATCACCATCGCCGGCGAGATCCGAATGGTCACGATTCCCTCTGCAGCCATCCCGCCCCAGGTCGGCGTCGGAGGTGGAACACCCAACCCCAGGAAGCTCAGGAACGCCTCGAAGAGGATCGCGGCCGGAACGCCAAAAGTCGCCTGGACGATGATCGGCCCCAGCGCGTTGGGGAGGATGTGACCGAATAGTATCTTCGCCGGCTTCGCCCCGGCCGCGCGGGCGGCTTCGATGAACTCGCGCTCGCGAAGGCTGAGGGTCTGGCCACGAACAAGGCGAGCCATGTCCATCCAGCGCGTAACGGCGATGGCGATGATGATGTTCGTCAAGCTCGGGCCAAGCAGAAAGACGAGGATCAGGGCGACAAGCAGGTCGGGGATTCCGTAGAAGAGGTTGATCAGGAAGGTGACCACCTGGTCAAACGCTCCTCGGAAGTAACCTGCCGCAAGTCCGATCGGGACGCCAACCGCCAGGACGAGGATCTGGGTGCCTATACCGACAATGAGTGAGATCTGCGCTCCCGCCATCAGGCGGCTCAGCGTGTCGCGTCCCAAACCATCGACACCCAGCAGGTGGTGCGCGTTGGGTGCGGCGTACGGGATGCCGACACCCACCTGGAACGTCGAATACGGAGTCCAGACAGCAGAGACGAGCGCCACGATGACCACCAAGGTCAGGTAGATGACGCCCGCCAGGGCGAGGCGGTTGCGCCGGAGCCGGCGCCAGGCGTCGCTCCACAGGCTGGCCTGCTCGGGCGCGATCGGACGGGTGACGACCGCGGCTGCTGTGGCTGCCACTAGTGGACCTGCGCGGCCGGGTGGGCCGCAGCTCGGGGCAGGCGACCGACAGGTCGCCGGTCAGGGCGCCGAGACGAAGGAAGGGGTGGCACTAGGAGGAGTGCAGCTGAAGCTGCATGACGACGAAGGGCCGGGCCCCCTGACGCACGTATCGGCGTCCTGAGCCCCGAGATGCGGTCTGGCTGGCTGCGCAGGTCCACTTAGTAGCGGATCCTCGGGTCGATCACGACGTACAGCAAGTCAACACCAAGGTTGGCGAGGCCGACCAGCGCCGCGTACCCCGTGAACACGCCGATCACGATGTTGTAGTCGCGGTTGAGGATGCTGTTCGCAAACTCCTTGCCAAGGCCGGGGATGCCGAAGATGTTCTCGATCACGACGCCACCGGTGATGATGCCGATCACGAGCGGGCCTAGGATCGTGATCACTGGGATCAGTGCGTTGCGAAGGCCATGGCGAACCATGATCACCGCCTCGCGCAAACCTTTGGCCCGCGCGGTGCGTATGTAGTCCTGACGTATAACCTCGAGCATGCTGGCGCGAGTCAGGCGGGCGACGATGCTCGCGTAGGGAAATCCCAACGCGAAAGCGGGCAGCCAGATCGCGCCGATGCTGCCGTACCGTCCCGGCCAGCCGATCTGGAAGTAGAACGTGCCCTGCGTGAAGTTGTCGAGCCAGATGCCGAAAACCAGGATGAGAAAGGTCGCGATCACGAAGTTCGGCATGCTGTAACCGATCACCGACGTCGTGCTCAGCACGTAGTCCATCCAGGTGTTTTGGCGGATCGCGGCGACCACGCCGAAGGTCATCCCGATGCCGACGGTGAAGATCAAAGCCACGAGCCCGATCTCGGCGCTGACCGACATCTCACGCAGCACGATCGGAGTGATAGGAACGCCGCGGTTGACGAGCGACTCGCCCAGATCGCCATGGATCATGCCGGCAAGGAAGTTGACGTACTGGACCCACAGCGGCCGGTCAAGTCCGTAGTGATGGAGCGTCTGCTGGTACTGATCACCGTGCAGGTGCTCGCTGAACAGCGCGTCGCCTGGGAGGCGGTGGATGCCCAAAAACACCAGCGACGAGACACCCAGCACGGCGAGCACGATCAGCACCAGGCGCTGCCCGATATAGATCAGCGTTCCGCGGGTGAACAACTTCCCAGGCTCCCCGTCAATGATTCTCGCTTATTAAAGGAAGAGGGCGCCCGCCCGAGCGAGCGCCCTCGCCGAATTGCCGGTTAGTGCGACTGGATCGAGATGCCGTTCCAGAAGTTGTCGAAGAAGCTGTTGGTGCCGGCTCCCTTGACGTACGGCTTGATCAAGAAGGCGCCGACCGAGTAGTAGAGCGGGATGTAGACGACGTCGTCGATCAGCATCTGGTTCAGTTTGGCGTAGTCAGCTTTCGCCTGGTCCAGCGGCTCGGCGTCGGCCTTCGCCTGCAGGTCGTCGTACGCCTTTGTCGTGTAGCCGGTGCTGCACCCGGCGTCGGGGCATCCGAGCTTGGTGCCCCACAGGTTGTCGAACCAATCCTGCGGGTGGTTGTAGTCAGCCTGCCAGCCATCGCGGGAGAGGACGTAGTCGCCCTTGAGGCGGGCTTTGATGAACGGAGAGTGAGCGACCGGAAGCAGGTCGACGTGCACGCCGAGGTTCTGCTGCCACTGCGCCTGCAGGAACTGCGCGGTCGCGACGTTCAGCGGGTTCTCGGGGTCGTACGCGTACTTCAACCCGGCTACCGCACTCGCCCCCCCGTTCTGCTGCAGGAGCGTCTTGGCCTGGGCGGCGTCGAACTTCGAAAGCGGATCTACCGAGTCCATGTGGCCGATCAGGGTCGGCGGGATCAGGCCGCCCGTCGCCGGGGTGCAAACGATCCCCTGGCAGACGGTCTGGACGAGTGCGTTCTTGTCGACCGCCAGAGCAAACGCGAGACGGAGGTTCTTGGCCTTGTCTCCACCGGAGAGGAGGAACGGTCCGCCCGCCTGGCGAGAGGCGTCATGCACCATGTTGAAGCTGACCCAGTAGCTCCGCACCTTCGGGTGCAGCAACAGCTGAGCCGACTCGTTGCTCGTGTTCTTGATGCGGAGGATGTCCGCCACGGGCAGGTTGCTGTAACCGCCGTAGCCGACGATGTCGTAGCCGCCCTGCTCGTACTTGGTGATCGCCGTCGAGGCGTTCGTCACCGAGATGTCGATCTTGACCTTCGTCAGCGTTGGCTTCGGGCTGCCCCACCAATTGGCGACAGCGTCGAACTCAACGGATTGCTTGGGGGTGTAGGAGACCATTTTGAACGGCCCGGTGCCGATCGCGGTCGCAGGGTTGGACCACCAGTTGTCGGGGTCGTTCTTGATGGCTTTCTGGTCGACGATCCATCCGGTCGACCCGGAAAGCGCGATGGCGGTCATGAACCAGCCGGCAGGCTGCGAGAGCTTGACCTGCACGGTGTACGGGTCCGGAGCGGTCAGGCCGCCCATGGTCACCGACGGGTCGTTGGCCTCGAGGAGCGCCTCGAGGTCCTTGCCCGCCTTCTTGTTCTTGGCCACAGTGTCGTAGCCCTGGATGGCGGAAAGGTTCGTGGCGTACGCGCCCTGGTACGCGGCGGCCCGGTTCCACGAGAAAAGGACGTCTTTGGAGGTGAACGTGTCGCCGTTGGAGAACGTGACGTCCTTGCGGAGGTTGAACGTGTAGGTCAAACCGTCTGACGATGCGCTCGGGACGGCGGTCGCCAGGTCGGGCACGATGTTCAGGTTGGCGTCGAACCTGACCAGTCCGTCCTGGAAGTTCTGCTGGATCTCCTGGTCGGTCTCCGCGTCGGCGGTGGCCGGGTCGAGCGTCCCGAAGTCGCCCAGGATCGGAAAGTTCAGCGTCTGGTCGGACGCGAGATTTCCGTTGCCGCCGCCTCCGCCCCCTCCACACGCCACGACCGCCAGGCTGGCCACGGCGCTTAGGGCAAGAGTCTTGAGGATCCGAAACGAGGTTGGAGCCATATAGCTTCCCCCTGTGAAGCGAGTAACCACTCCCCCCCGCCTTCTTCCCGGTTGCTTCTTCGCGGCAAAACCGGGGCGAGAGCGCGCCGACGAGGGGTCGCGGCCGCGTGCCGCCTCTTACTCCATCTGACATTGTCGCTTGGCGAGCCGCGATTGTCTACTTTGAATGGGATGCGAAGGCAGGAAGGCGGCGAGAAGGTAACCGGTCAAACTCGATTCACAGCCGACCTGGGGCTGCCCGGATTGCTGCATGTGCACCTTGTGGTCTCGCACTCGGCGAGCGCCCGGATCCGCGCTATCGACACACGGGCGGCCCTCTCCGTTCCGGGCGTCGTCGACGTTGTTAAGGCGGCTGATCTGGGCTTGCTGAACAATCCGGGCCCAGACCTGCCCCTTGCCGCGGACCGAGTCTTCTACGCCGGGCAGCCCGTCGTGGCGGTGGTGGCCGGGAGCGAAGCTGCGGCCGAGGATGCGGCGGCGCTGGTGGACGTCGAGTACGACGAGACGCCCGTGGTCGTCGAGCCGTCGCTGGCGATCCGGCCGGATGCGGCACAGGTGCTCGCGGAAGACGAGGCCGCAAGCGAGGAGGACGCATCGATACACGGCGCTTCGGCCGCCGCCGACGAGGCTCCCACGGACCGCCCGCCCAACGTCAGCGGGGTGGCGCATCTGACCCGCGGGGACACCGATGCAGCCTTGAAGAGCGCGGATATCGTGATCTCGGCCACCTACGAGATCGCGCGCGCGCATCAATCGTTCATGGAGCCGCACGTTTCCGTGGTCCGTCCAGAACCCGATGGAGGACTGACCATCTGGTCGTCCACACAAGGTCCGTTTGTGGTTCGCGACGACATCGCACAGCTCACCGGGCTTCCGACCCGCAAAGTCCGCGTGATGCCGATGCCGGTCGGCGGCGGGTTCGGGGGCAAGATCGAGCTGCTCGAGCCGCTGCTCGCATTGCTCGCCCTGCGGCTGAGACGGCCGGTGCGCCTGGTCCTCGCGCGATCTCACGAGTTCGTGGTCGGGCGGCCTGCTCCCTCTGCCCACTTCGAGCTCGAGCTCGGTGCCCGCCGAGACGGCACGCTCGTCGCCCTGCGCGGGCGCTTTCGTTACGACAACGGCGCCTCCGCCGGATGGCACGGTGGACTCACGGCCGGCTTCCTAGCAGGGACGTATCGCATCCCGAACTTCGACCTGCAGGGTTTAGAGGTCGCGACCAACAAGACGCCGGTCGACGCGTACCGGGCCCCGGGCGCGACGCAGGCTTTCTTCGCCCTCGAGTCGGCGATGGACGAGCTGGCCCTCGCGCTGAACATCGACCCCATCGAGCTGCGTCTCCTTAACGTCTCGCGTGAAGGGGACCCGACCCCGGACGGCAATCAATGGCCGAGGGTCGGGTCGGTGGAGGTGCTCGAGGCAGTGAAGACGCATCCCCTTTACGCAGCTCCAATTGGCGACCACGAGGCAGTCGGCGTGGCGCTTGGTTCGTGGGGCGGCGCGCGGACGCCTTCGGCCGCCGGTTGCCGCGTCGAACCAGACGGAACCGTCGCGATCACGGTAGGTTCGCCCGACATCAGCGGCACCGCAACGGGTCTCGCGTTGATCGCCGCCGAGGCTTTCGGGGTCACGGCGGACAAGGTTCGTGTCGAGACCGCGGACACGGCGAATGCTCCATTCAGCGCCACCTCGAGCGGCAGCCAGGTCACCTATAGCGTCGGCGGCGCGGTCTACGAAGCCGCCCAGGAAGCACGCCGCCAGCTGCTCGAGATCGCGACCGAAGAGCTCGAGGCAGCGGCCGAGGACCTCGACATCGTCGACGGCCGCGTCGCTGTGAAGGGCGCGCCGAATCGCTCGGTCGAGATCACCAGGCTCGTCCAGGTGAGCCGCGAGTTCATGGGCCGGCACAAACCGATCGAGGCTGTCGGGCGGTCCGCTGTCCAGGTCGCATCACCCATGTTCACAGTGCAGATCGCGCGGGTGAAAGTGGACCCGGACACGGGCGCGTACCAGCTCACGGGCTACGCGGCGATCCAGGACGTGGGTCACGCGATCAATCCGCCCGAGGTCGAGGGACAGATCCACGGCGGCGCGGTGCAAGCGCTGGGTCGCGCGCTCGGCGAAGAGCTCGTGTACGACGGTGACGGTCAGCTTCGCAGCGGATCGTTTCTCGACTACGAGCTGCCGGCCGCGGATCAGATCCCCAACATCGATGTGCGCCTGATCGAGGTCCCCTCGCCAGTCGGTCCGCTGGGCGCCAAAGGGGTCGGTGAGCCGCCGGCGATTCCAGGCACCGCCGCCCTTGCGAATGCAGTCTCGCGTGCGGCGGGCGTGCGCGTTAGAAACGCGCCGATCGACCGCTCGCTACTCGTCAGGTCGTAACTCCTCCCCATTCATTGGGAGGTGGCCCCAAGGGCCGGAGGGGCAGGGGAGGGCCCTAGCTCGACTCTCTAGCCCACTCCACGATCTCTTCGAGCACCGCCGTCGCTCCGGCGGGGCCCGGCACGACCATGTCGCACTTGTCGAACAGGCCCGGCGGAGCTTCCGGCGACCAGACGCCGACGCATGTGTGCGGGATGTCGAGACTGCCGACGTACTCGAACATCGAGCGATCGTTCTCGTCGTCACCGAAGCAGATCACGGCGCCGGGGTCTTCGCTCGGGATGAGGGCGGCCAGCGCGGTGCCCTTTCCAGCCTTTGGCGCATGCACCTCGATGACCTTGCGGCCCAGGGCGCCGGCCAGGCGCGCACCGTCGAGCAACGGCTGAAGCAGCGCAAGCATCTGGTCGCCGGTCATGTCGGTATTGCGGAAATGGATCGCGGTGCTGGCCGGTTTGACCTCGAGCCATGCGCCCGGTATACGTTCGAGCATCTTGCTCGCGTCGGCGTTGAAACGATCGAGCGCCTCCTTCAACGCATGACGCGGCGGGGCGAGCCCGCTGTCGCCGATCAGCCTCACCCCGGATAGCGGGATGAGCGACTCCAGCTGGGCGGGCGGACGGCTGCTGAGCACGACCACGTCGGCAAGGAGCGGGACAAGCTCATGGATGGCGGCGAGCGCTTCGGGTGTGGCCCGCGCGCCGGCAGGATCTTGAACGATCTCGGCGAGGGTTCCGTCGAAGTCGGTAACCAGCAAAACCTCGGCCGGCTGTATTCGGGCGACGGGCGACTCTTTCCAGGCGTGCGTAATCTGTTCGGCTTCTTGAATCATCCCTCTCCATGAAAACGTGGACGGTGGCGCTCGATCACCGATTGCAGCCTCTGTCCCTTTGGCAACACACCAAACGTATGTCCCCATTCGCCGCCCAGGCGCGAGGCGCAAAAGAGCTCGGCCGCCGCCGGATCGCCGAAGCGCAGCATCAGCGAGGCCTGAAGCGCGACGGCCATTCGTTCGACCAGTCCCCGAGCTCGGGACTCGCCATCGGGATCAGGGATTTCCCTCTTCAATTCCTCGACTGCACGACGTAGGCGCGCGTCGTTCGGCGCGGAGGTCACCTCTCCAAAGTACGCCGAAAGCGAATCCGGCTCGCGCTGCATGGCGCGCAACACATCGAGCGCATTGACGTTGCCCGAACCTTCCCAGATCGAGTTGAGCGGGGCTTCCCGGTACAGGCGAGGCAGGATCGACTCCTCGACGTAGCCATTTCCACCGTGACATTCGAGGGCCTCGGCCACGACGGAGATCGCGCGTTTGCAGGTCCAGAACTTGGCGATTGCGACGCCGATCCGTTTGAAGTGCGCCTCGCCGGGTTGGTCTGCGCGGTCGAACGCACCGGCGAGCCTCATCATCAGGATCGTCGTCGCCTCCGACTCGACCGCAAGGTCCGCAAGCACGCTCACCATCAAAGGTTGTTCGCTGAGGAGCTTGCCGAACGCACTGCGGTGCGCGGCGTGATGGGTCGCCTGCGCGACGGCCTGCCGCATCAGCGACGCCGAGCCGATGACGCAGTCGAGTCGGGTGTGGTTGACCATGTCGATGATCGTCCGTACCCCTCTCCCCTCTTCGCCGACCAGCACCGCCCAGGCCTCGTCGAGCCCGACCTCCGATGAGGCGTTGGACCTGTTGCCCAGCTTGTCCTTGAGCCGCTCGATGTGGAAGTTGTTGCGGGTTCCGTCCGGCAGCACACGCGGAAGCACGAAGCACGACAGGCCGCCAGGCGCCTGCGCAAGGACGAGAAACGCGTCGCACATGGGTGCGGAGCAGAACCATTTGTGGCCGGTGAGCAGATGCTCGCCGTCGGCTCCAGTGGGCACGGCGGTCGTGGTGTTAGCGCGCACGTCCGACCCGCCCTGGCGCTCCGTCATCGCCATGCCGAAGAGCACACCCTTCTTGGCGGCGGCTGGGCGGAGCCCGGGGTCGTAGTCGAGTGTCGTCATCAAAGGCTCCCAGTGCGCGGCGAGCTGCGGCTCTCTGCGCAACGCGGGCACCGCGGCGTAGGTCATCGAGACCGGGCATCCGTGGCCCCCCTCGACCTGCGACCACACGTAGAAGGCGGCGGCGCGAGCGGCATGCGCGCCGGGCCGGGGATCTCGCCACGGCAGCGCGTGCAGGCCGTGGCCGATCGCGACCTTCATCAGCTCATGCCAGGCCGGGTGAAACTCGACCTCGTCGATCCGGTTGCCAAACCTGTCGTGCGTGCGCAGGCGCGGCGGATTGTCGTTGGCCTGAAAGCCCCAGTTGATCGCTTCCTCAGTGCCGGCCAGGGCCCCCAGCTCGTGGACGAGGTCATGCGCCCAGGAGGCGCCCTCGCGCTCGAGCGACTCACGCAGCGGCGCGTCGGATGTGAACAGGTTGTAGTCGACGAGCGGCGGCGGCTGATTGCTACTCACTTGCCAGCTCTGCGACGAGACGCAGTTGCTCCTTCCTCTCGTCTTGGTCCGGCAATACGGGCCAGACGATCAGCGTGTCGACGCCCGCGTCGCGAAAGGCGCGGATCTTGGCCTTCGCGCGGTCGCGAGGTCCGACGATCGAGACGAGGTCGATGAGCTCGTCGGGGAGCGCGAACATTGCCTCGGTCTTCTGGCCGGCGAGATACAGGTCCTGCACCTTTTCGGCCTCACGCTCGAATCCGTAGCTCGAAACCAGGCGGTTGTAGAAGTTCTGGTCCCGCGAGCCCATGCCACCGACGTACAGCGCAAGGATCGGCCGCATCATGTTGCGCGCGTTTTCAATATCGTCGCTGATCATCACGTTGACCGATGGGCAGATCCGGAAATCGTCGAGCGAGCGGCCGGCTCGCGCGGCGCCTTCCTCGAGCGGTCCGCGAAGGGACGTCGTGTGCTCGGGCGAGAAGAAGACAGGCAGCCAGCCGTCGGCGATCTCGCCCGCCAGCGCCACGTTCTTCGGGCCCAGCACCGCCAGGAGGATCGGGATCCGGTCCTGAACGGGCCTGATTGTCAGCTTGAGCGCTTTGCCCGGACCATCCGGCAGCGGCAGGTCGATCGTCTCGCCGTGGAACTCGATCTTCTCGCGGTTGAGCGCCTTGCGCAGAACCGCCACGTACTCACGCGTTCGTTGCAGCTGCTTGGCAAACCGAACGCCGTGAAACCCCTCCGAGACCTGCGGCCCGGAAGTGCCGAGCCCGAGCAACATGCGGCCGCCCGACAGGTTGTCGATCGTCGCCGCGGTCATCGCGGTCATGGCGGGGCTGCGCGCAGGGATCTGGAAGATGCCCGCACCGAGCTTGATCTTCGTTGTCCCCGCGGCCAGCCAGGCTAGCACCGTGGCGGCGTCGGACCCGTAGGCCTCCGCAGTCCAGACGGAGTCGTAGCCGAGCGATTCGGCGGTCTGCGCGATGTCGAGCTGGTCGGCGGCGGTGAGCCCGAGGCCCCAGTAGCCGACGCTCACGCCGAGCTTCACGAGACGAGCTTAGGCGGTCACGATCCCCCGAACAGCGTCTGGTAGAGCAGGAACACGTTCAGGCTGATGATCAGTGCCGCAACTCCGTAAGACGCGTAGTTGGTGAACCGGCTGTTCGTGAGATTGCCCATCAGCTTTCTATTGCGGGTGAACAGCACCAGCGGGATCATGGCGAACGGAATCCCGAACGAAAGGAAAACCTGGCTCAGCACCAGCGCGCGCGAAGGGTCGAAGTTGATCCCGATCACGATCAGCGCCGGCACCATAGTGATGGCGCGGCGCAGGAAAACCGAGATCCTGCGGTGGATGAAGCCTTGCATGACGACCTGGCCCGCCAGCGTGCCGACCGACGAAGACGAGATGCCCGAGGCGAGCAGCGCAATGCCGAAGATGAGGCCGCTGTTCGACCCGAGGTAGTGCTCGAGGCCGTCGAAGACCTGGGTCAGGTCACTGCCTACGCCGCCCAGGCCTCGGGAGTTGAAAACGGCCGCCGCGGTCGTGAGCATCGCCATGTTGATCACGCCGGCGATGCCCATCGCGATCACCACGTCGACCATCTCGAAGTGGAAGATCTTTCGCCTGGCCTCCGGGTTGGCGCCGACGATCCGCTTTTGCGTCAGCGCGGAGTGCAGGTAGATGACATGGGGCATGACGGTCGCGCCGAGGATGCCGGCCGCGAGCAGCACGGAGTCACGCCCGTCGAGGTGTGGAATGAGCGCACTGCCGGCGACTGAGCCCCACGATGGATCAGCCCGGAAGACTTCAAGTCCGAACGCGATCACGATCAGGCCGACCAGCGCGGTGATCGTCGCTTCAAGGCGGCGAAAGCCCCAGGCCTGCAGACCGAGAATGCCGAAGGCTGCGACGCCGGTCAGCAGGGCTGCGCTGAAGAGCGGGATCCCGAATATGAGGTTCAGGCCAAGCGCCGCGCCGACGAACTCGGCGAGGTCGGTCGCCATGGCGATGAGCTCTGCCTGGACCCACAGGAACCAGACGACCGGACGCGGAAAACGATCCCGGCAGACCTCCGGCAGGTTGCGCCCGGTCGCGATGCCGAGCTTGGCGCTCATCGACTGGATGAGCATCGCCATCAGGTTCGCGGACAGCACGACCCACAGCAGCATGTAGCCGTACTGCGAGCCGCCCGCCATGTTGGTCGCGAAGTTGCCGGGGTCGACATAGGCGACGGCGGCGATGAAGGCGGGCCCAAGGAAGGGAGCTACCGCTCGCAGGCCGCGGCGCTGGCCGTTCAGCGATCGCTCCGCGGCGCGCAGCACCCGGAGCTCGCCGGGGAGGGCGTTCTCGGCGCCAATGACCATGGGCTTGGCGACGACGGCCCTTACCAGCTCGGCCACTAACGCGCCTCGGTGACGAAGATGGCCCTAGCAAGGCCGAGAGGCACGCTCTCGCGCCGGCCCTTGATCCTGACCTCGATCGGCCCTTCGAACTCGCTGCCAGCGGTGACCGCGATGCGGGTGCCCGGCAGCAGGCCGCGACGCTCGAGCTCGCGCAGCTTGCCGGCGTCGTCGTCCGAAACCCCCGCGACGACGAGCTTCTCGCCGGGATGGCAGTCGCTGAGGGCGCGGTGGCTCACGGAGCGGACCTTGCCGCCAAGGGTCGGAATGACATGGCCGTGGGGATCGAGCTCGGGTCTGCCGAGCAGCTCGAAGATGCGCTGCTCCATGCGCTCGGAGATCACGTGCTCCAGTCTCTCCGCCTCGTCGTGGACCTCATCCCAGCGGTACCCAAGCACCCGGACCAGGAACATCTCGAGCAGGCGGTGGTGCCGGACGAGCTCCAGGGCGGCCTTGCGGCCTTCGCGGGTCAGCTGCTGGCCGCGGTATCGGTCATGCTCGACGAGGCCCTGCGCGGAGAGTCGGGTGACCATCTCGCTGACGCTGGGGGACGAGATCCCAAGCCTTTGGGCGAGCTCGCGAGTCGGGACCGGACGCTGGTCGCCGCCGAGCAGGTAGAGGGCTTTGAGGTAGTCCTCCTGCGACCGGGTGAATGTACCGCGATGCTCGAGTTGCTCGACCATCGTGCCCTAGGGCTTCCTAATTCGAATTGCGGGGTTGCCTATCACGAAAGATAGGATAGCCTAACTCTAGGTTGGGCAGCGAACCTTAGCGAAAGTGTGGCTCCAAGCCCCTCGCCCCATCCCTCTGGCTTGCAGGGAGAGGTGTTCTAGGCGCAGACGCCTGTTGCTTTCGATGCCGGGTTGTACGTGACGCTTATGTTCGGGGTCACGGTAACGGCCGAGGCCGCGGTGAACACCGTCACGTAGTCGGCGCAGCCCTCGGCGAGATGGAAGTCGTACTTCACGCTGGTGACGCTCAACCAGCTCATGACGGCGCCCGAGTAATGCATGCAGTAGTTGGCGGAACCTGCACCCGAAGTGATGCACTGGACCGCCTTTGCCCACTGTTCCAGAGTCAGGATGCTGACCGACATCGGTCCCGTCGATGTCGCCTGGAGATGAAGCGTGAAGGTGTCAGGCACGCTGCCGGCGAGATACCAGGTTCGGTCTTTGATCTTGATGGGTGCGTTGGAGATCACAACGTGCGGGTGCTCGAGGTCCGCCTTCGTCTGGGCCAGCTCGCCGAGGGTGGCCGTCAGGTTCGCCTGGGTCTTGTCCAGCTGGTTCTGGAGGATGAGGTTGCGGCCGGTGAGGGACTCGTTCTGCGTCGTGAGCGATCGGATCGACGCCTGGTTGCTCGAGTCGTCGATGTACAAGAAGCCGACGCCAAGCGCCGAGATCAAGACGGTGGACGTCAGCGCCGTGGCCCACCAGCGCCGTTCCCGAGTTTGGAATAGCGGCACTCGCGCGGGCGGCGCCGCGGTGTGAACCGCTGGCGCCTCGTAGGGGTCAACCGGTTGAAGCGATGCCGGTTCGGACGTGATGTGCTCCATCTCGGTCGCCGCCATGATGGCACCACCCGGAGCCTCGGTTGTCATACCTGGCCAGGTCTTGGCCACGCGCTGTAGACCTGGCTGATCTTGGAGGCGGTTTCCGCCTGCGCGGCGACGTCAAACGTGAAGGTCTTTCCGTCGGGCTGCCAGGCCGGCCCGATGCCGCAGTTGGTCGAGCACACCGCCTCCTCGGCGTAGAAGAGCTCCGTCGAATTGAGCCAGATCGGGGACGACCGCACGTTTGGAAGCTGGCCGCCTGAGCGCCCGCCGTGCCCGTACAGCCAGACGTGAGGCGTCCCGGCGGTGTCGCGAACGGTGAAGGCGATGTTGTCGTCGCCTGCATCGGCGCGCGGCCGGATCCACGACAGCTGCTTGGCCAGAGCCTGAGAAACGCCGGCCTTGGAGTCCCAGACCTGGACGAGGCCTGAGTTGGGCATACGGTAGTAGAGCCGGCTGCCTGTGCTTCCCCAGGTCGCCATGGTTCCCTTGGAGAGGCTGAACGCAAGGCTGCCGTCGATCGTTCTCCGAACCTGGAGCTGGTCGCCGGAGCTCGTGAACGTCTGGACGAGCGCGAAGTAAGCACCGTCCGGTGAGAAGGCGAGGTATGCATCGTCCTGGTTGGGGTCGGGGCCGCGGCCCGGGACAGAGCCGAGGGAGGCCACGACGCGATCGCCGCCGCCGCTGAGCAGGTGAAGCTCGACCGAGCTGGCGTTGGAGGCCATGTAAGCGAGGAATCCGCGGTCTGGGCTCCACGCGTGAAGTCCGTCCATGATGCTGCCACCCGACCACGTGGCCACGACTGACGACCCGCCGGTGAAGAGATCGAGCGCCGCGATGACGCTGGTCGCCGCGGTGGTCGGGTTGCCCTGCGTCGCGTACCAGGAGATCATCGTCTGGGTCACGAGCTGCGGTTGGAACGAGCCACCGCTGATCCCGCAGACGGTGCGTGGGCTCTTCGCGTTGGAAACGTCCGCCAGCACGGGGTTCGCAGCGCCCTGAAGCTTGAGGACCGCCTCCTGCGCCGCGGGTGAACCCGCGCAGCTGGCGTGCAGGGCCGCCCACGCCGGCACCGCGACCGGGCTGGGCGGTGTGATCGGAGAGGGTGACGGGCTGGGAGTCGGGCTCTCGAGGGGGGTCGGCGTCGGGCTCGAGGACGCCGTGGGCGAGGCCGGCGAGTGCCTCGCCTGGGGCGCCAGCGGGCCGTTGGCCGTGCAGGACGCGACCGCCGCCAGGGCGACGAGGAGAACTACCCCTTTCCTCACGGTAGATTGCAACGAAAAGACGTACGGCCGGGTTACGCGCTTCCGCTCCTGGCGCAAGTCGCACACAATAGCGGGTGGTCGTTTAGTAGTGGGTTAAGGATCGACGACGATGACCCGCTCGATTGTTATGTTTGTGTTCCTGGCCACCGGTTTGTGCTCGACGCCCGAGCCCCTTACCGCGATCGTCGATGCCGTGGCGACCCAATCCGCGAAAGTCGGCGGCACTGTTGAGCTGGTGGTCGCGGTGAAGAACACGGGGCCTGCCATCCCCCACCTCGCCCTTGTGTTCCGGACGCCGGACCGCTGGTACGAGCGCCACGAGATGACCGACCTCGGCGGATGCACCATCGCCGAAGATGCGTCCGGATTCGATTGCGGCGATCTGCCTGCGAACGAGTCGAAGACGTATTCCTTCCGCGGCATCGCGAGCACCGCCGGGACATTCCACTTCGAGCTTGCCCTGCGTGCGCTCGTCCATCCGTTCGGATACGTCAACAACCACTCCGACGGAGCGGACGCGAGCGTCTGGGACGAGACCGTCAGCTAGGAGTCTGTCTGCGCTTTCCGCTCGAAGACGAGATCGCCGAACGTGACCGTCGGTTCTTCGGGCTGGAAGACATCGGCACGCTGGTTGTAATCCTCGAAGCCTCGATCGTGATCGTGCTCGTGATGCGCATCCTCGTCGGCGGTCACCACCTGGAGCACGTAATCCTGGATCGCCTCCGAAGCGAGCGCGCTGTACCGGCATCGGATCAGGCGAGCCTCGACGAATCGACCTCGCGCGGTGAAGTCGTCCCAGCGCTTGAGCTCGTCATTCTCGAACAGCTCTTCGAACTCTTTGGCGCGGTCCTTCGCGATGTGCAGAACAATCGTGGTGTATTCACGGGCCACGACCGAATTATCGCGTTGGGCTCACCTGCGTCTTGAGTCCGCTTCCCGCCAGAAAGGCGTCGATCGCCTTCGAGTAGTCGTCCAGGCCGAACTGGGCCGTGATCATCGCCTCGCAGTCGATCACGCCCTTGACCAGCAGCGCGAGCGCTCGCTCGAAGCTGTGCAGGACGGCCATCGAGCCGACGATCTTGATCTCATCGTTGTAGACACGAAAAGGCGAGAACGTGGCCGTCGCGTCGGCCCGCGCCACCCCGAACATCAGGAACGTGCCGCCGCGGGCGACCCTCCCCAATCCGTCCTCGATGGCCGGCACCACGCCGGTTGCGTCGATCACCACGTCCCAGCCCTGGGGGCGGTCTAGGTCAGCCGCGGAGACCGCGACACGGTCCGCGGCCAGCCGCAAGCCAAGCGCGTGGCGTTTGGGGTTCGTCTCCACCATGTCGATCCCGCTCGCCCCGCTGTGCTTGATGAGCTGCCCCAAGAGAAGGCCCATCGTGCCGGCGCCGTAGATGAGGTAATTGCCTGCGACCTGGGCGTCGATCATGTCCAGGCCGTGGACGGCGCAGGAAAGCGGCTCGACTAACGCGCCCCATGGGCGTGCGAGGTCGGCGGGCAACCGAAACGCATTCGCCGCCGGTACGGCCACGAACTCGGCGCACGCGCCGTTCGCCGATCCCACGCCGATTGCGTTCCAGTTCTCGCACAGATTGAAACGACCGGCCCGGCACTGGCGGCATGTCCCGTCGAACAGGGATGGGTCGACCGCCACGAAATCGCCGGTTTTCAGTTGACCGACGCCCGACCCCAGCGCGACGACCTCGCCGCAGAACTCGTGACCGGGCACGATCGGGTACCGCGTAGGGGCGAACTCGCCGCGGAGGACGTGGATATCGGTTCCGCATATCCCGCACGCGTCGACCTTGACAACGACCTCCCCGATCTTGGGCGAAGGATCGTCGATCCTTTTGACCTTCAGGTCGTTGGGGGCCTCGATGACGACGGCTTTCACTTGCCCTCTATTTGACAGCACCCATGGTCAGGCCGCGGATGAGCTGCTTCTGTGCGATCCAGCCGGCCAGCAGGACCGGCAGGCTGGCCAGGGTGGCGGCCGCGGCGAGCTTGGCATAGAAGAGACCCCGGCCGCTGATGAAGCTCACGAGGAACAGCGGCGCCGTGGCCGCCTCCGAAGACGTGAAGTTCACGGCGTAGAAGAACTCGTTCCAGCTGAAGATAAGGCAGATCAAGGAAGTCGCCGCGATGCCGGGTGCAATCAAAGGCACGACGATGCGCAGGATCTCGTGGCGGAACTGCGCGCCGTCGACGCGAGCCGCCTCGAACAGGTCGGGTGGGATCTCGAGCAAGAAAGACCGCAGCAGCCACACGCCGAGAGGCAGATTGATCGTCGTGTAGATCAGGGCGAGGGCGAAGATGTTGTCGAGCAGTTGGAGGTCGCGCGCGAGCAGGTAGAGCGGCACCAGGCTCGCCGCGAACGGCAGAAATCGGGTCGAGATGAAGAAGAAGAGCACGTCGCGCGTCCTCTTCACCGGCCGGATGGCGAGCGCGTACGCGGCGGGCAGCCCGAGCGCGACGACCAGGAAGGTCGAGAGGATGCTTGCGATCGCTGAGTTGATGAAGAACGGCGGAAAGTCGCCAGACAGCACGGTCTGAAATTCTTCGAGCGTCGGAACAAAGAAGATGGTGGGCGGGCTGCTGGCCGCCTGGGGCTCGGTCTTGAGGGCTTCCAGCCACATCCATAAGACAGGGAAAAAGAAGATGAACACGACGAGCCAGCCGAGAGCCGATTTCAGGAGCTTGGAGCGGAAGCCGGTGGATTCCATCAGCGCCTGGCCTCGATCTGAAAGATGGAGAAGAGCGTTCGTAGGGCGAGCGTCGCGACGATGGTCGTGATGATCACAGCGACGACACCGATCGCCGACGCCTCGCCGATGCTGAAGCCCTGGAAGGCGACGAGATAGAGCAGGAACGGGATGTTGGTCGTGTCCTCCCCGGGACCCCCGAAGGTCAGCATGAAGATCGAGTCAAACGTCTGGACCACGAAGAGCGATCCCAGGAGCGCGCCCAGCTCGATGAACGGCCGGACCAACGGCAAGGTGATCCGCCGAAAGGACTGGACCGCATTGGCGCCGTCGACCCGCGCGGCCTCCAGCACCTCGGGGTTCTGCGACTGGAGCCCGGCCAGGATGATCAGCATCATGAAGGGCGTCCAGCGCCAGACTTCCACGGTCACCACCGTCACCATCGGGTACTGGTTGACCCAGTCGACCCGGCCCAGCCCGAACGGCGTCAACAGATAAGGAAGCAGTCCGAACAGCGGGTTGAGCAGCGTGTCCTTCCAGATCAGAGCACCGGCCGTCGGCATGATGAGGAAGGGCGCGATCATCAGCGTCCGCATCAGGCCCTTGCCGAAGACTTCTGAGTTGAGAATCATGGCGACCGCGAGCCCCAGGACGACCGAGATCCCGATCACCGAGATAGTCAGGAGCACTGTGTTCCAAACCGCGATACGGATGCTTTCGTTGGTGAAAATCGACCCATAGTTTTCGAGTCCGGCGAAGTGAAAGCTGCCCGGCTTCAGCAAATTCCAGGAAAAGAAGCTGTAGTAGATCGTCAGCACGAACGGGATCTGCGTGACGAGAAAGACATAGATGAAGGCCGGCAGCAAGGGCAGCCGGCGCGCCCATGCCTCCCGGCCGAGAGCGGAAGCGGCGGTCGCCCGCACGCCTCCGCCCTTGTTTGCGGAACCGACCAGCGTTGCTATGTCTGGTATTTCTTGCCGACGGCGGTCGCGAGCGACTGCGCCCTTGCAATCGCTTGATCCACCGTCTGTCCGCCGGCGATCACTTTGGCGAACTCCTGCGAGACCTGGTCGCCCAGCTGCTGGAACTCGTCGATATCGACGTACTGGACGCCTACGTAGGGCACCGGCTGCACGGTGGGGTGCGTGACGTCGGCATGAGCGATCGAGTCCAAGGTGACCTGCGCGAAAGCGCCGGCCGCCTGCTGGTACTCGGGGATCGAGTAGGTCGAGGTTCGTGTTCCAGGGGGCACGTGTGCCCAGCCGAGCTTCTGGCCCACGAGCTTGATGTATTCCTTGTTGGTCGCCCAGTCAGCGAAGGTCCACGCGGCGTCCTTCTTCTTGCTGCTCGAGGGCATCCCGAGAGCCCACGCCCACAGCCAGCCCGACCAATCCTTGACCACGTGGGGAGCGAATGCGTAGCCGGAGTTGGCGGCAGCTGCGCCCGTGAAGTTGCTCGCGGCCACGGTGGCGTCGTACCACATCGCGACCTTGCCGCTGTTGTAGGCGTTCAGGCACTCGGTGAACCCGGCGTTGCCCGCGCCCGGCTCGCCGGCCGTCTTGATGAGGTTGATGTAAAAGCTGACGGCCGCCTTGAATTCCGGCTGGGTGAGCTGCGCGTTCCACTTCTCGTCGAACCAGCGCCCGCCGTAGGTGTTGACGACCGTGTCGAGCGGAGCCAGCTGCTCGCCCCAGCCCGGTAGACCGCGCAAGCAGATGCCGGAGACGCTGGATGTGTGGACGGCCTTGGCGGCGGCCGCGACCTGGTCCCACGTCGGGTGGTCGGACAAAGTGATGCCTTTGGCCGAGAGCATGTCCTTGCGGTACATCAGCATCGACGACTCGCCGTAGAACGGCACCGCGTAGAGGTTGTTCTGATAGCTGAGGGCACCACGGATACCGGGGATCAGGTCGTTCGCGTCATACGACGAGTCCTTGGCGATGTAAGGGCTGAGGTTCTCGATCCATCCCTTCTTCGCCCACAGCGGCACCTCGTAGGTCCCGATGGTGAAGAGGTCGTAGCGTCCGCTGTTGGCGGCCACGTCCTGGGTGACCTGCTGCCGAAGCTGGTCCTCGGGCAAGGTCACGATCTTCACCGTGATGTCGGAGTGCTTGCTCTGGAAGTCGGAGACGAGGGTTTTCAGGTCCGCCATCTGCGGGTTGTCGACGGCGGCGAGGGTGATCGTCTTCGAGCCGCCGCCTCCTCCTGTCCCTCCCGCGCCGGAGCAAGCGGCGCCGGCCAGCGCAACGATCAAGCCGATGCCCGTCATGGCGAAGAATCGCCATTGTGTGCGCGTAACCGGAGAACGAAGCCTTCTCTCACTCATGCAGTCACCCCTTTTGAAACCTTCGCCAAGGCGGCGGGAAGCAAATGACAACGTTGTCAGAAGACAACGTTGTCATTAATAGCACAGATCGGTTTAGACTGCAACAAGAGAATTTGGAGCGCCGCGGCGCGGCCCTCGAGCCGATTTCAGGAGACGAACGTTGTCAAAGGCCCCTGTCAGCCGATCTCGAGCCACGATGCGCGACGTCGCCGCGCTCGCCAAGGTCAGCCTGAAGACCGTCTCGCGCGTGGTCAACGGCGAGACGGGCGTCTCTCCCCGGCTGGCGAAGCGCGTGATGACGGCCCGCGACCGCCTGGGCTACCGGCACGACCTGACCGCGAGCAGCCTGCGCCGGTCCGACGGCCGCAGCCTCACGATCGGAGTCGTTCTCGAGGACGTCTCCAACCCCTTTGCCTCGACGCTGCACAGGGCGATCGAGGACGTCGCCGTGGAGCGGCGCGTGCTTGTGCTTGCGGGAAGCTCGGACGAGGACGAAGATCGCGAACGCCAGCTGGTTTCCGCCTTCGTCTCGCGTCGTGTCGACGGATTGATCATCCAACCTTCCAGCCATGACCACAGCTACCTGCACACGGAACGCCGTGCCGGCACGCCGGTCGTATTCGTGGACCGGCCGCCCTCATTCCTGGACGCCGACGCGGTCGTGACGGACAACGCAGCGGGCATCCGCGGTGCGGTCCGGCACCTCGTCGAGCAGGGCCACCGGCGAATCGCATACCTGGGCGATATGCGCTCCATCGCGACCGCGGCCGAGCGCCACCAGGGTTACGTCGAAGAGCTTGCCGAGCAGAAGATTGGCGTCGACGCGACGCTGGTACGGCTCGACCTGCGAGGAATCGAGAAGGCCGAAGCAGCCGCGCGGGAAGTCCTTGCACGGCCGCAGCGTCCGACCGCGATCATCGCCGGCCAGAACCTCATCACCATCGGTGCTTTTCGGGCGCTGCGCGCCCTGGACCTGCACCGACGGGTGGCGTTGGTGGGATTCGACGACTTTCTGCTCGCGGACCTCCTCGAGCCGGGGATCACGGTCATCGCTCAGGACCCGGCCGCGATCGGCCGAACGGCGGCCGCGGTACTTTTTCGACGCCTCGATGGAGATCGCTCTCCGTCGCAAGTGCACACCGTGCGGACCCGGATGATCACGCGTGGCTCAGGAGAGATTCCCCCGTGATCGTCGTTTGTGGCGAAGCGCTGATCGACATGATCTACAACGGCGACGGAACGCAGCGCGCAGCGCCGGGGGGCGGTCCGTTCAACACCGCTCGCGCTCTCTCCCGACTTGGGGTGCCGACCGCCTTTCTCGGCCATCTGTCGCGAGACAAGTTCGGCCGCGAGCTCGCGGATCTTCTTGTCGCGGACGGCGCGAGCCTGGAGATGGCGACCATTGGAGCCGAACCCACGACGATCGCACTCGCGGACGTCGGCAGCGAAGGGTTCGCGGAATACCAGTTCCTGATCCAGGGGACGTCGGCGCCCAACCTCACCCTCGAGATGCTCCCGGTCCAGCTGCCGCCTGAGGTCAACGCTCTGCACGTCGGCACGCTGGGACTTGTGCTCGAGCCGATGGCGTCAACCCTGGTCGAGCTGGTAAGGCGCGAACGAGACGGGCGCCTCATCATGCTCGACCCCAACATCCGTGTTGGCATGGTCGACGAGGCCGAGTACCGGGATCGCATGCTGACCCTGGTTTCGGAAAGCACCATCGTCAAGGCGAGCAACACCGATCTCGCCTGGCTCTATCCCGATGGCGATTACAAGGCCGCGGTCGACCGGATCCTCGCTTCAGGCGTCAAGCTGGCTGTCGTCACGCTCGGGGCGGACGGAGCGTTCGCCGGCCATCGCGATCTCAGGGTCCACGTGCCGGCTCCTCCGGTGGATGTCGTGGACACGATCGGCGCCGGCGACGCGTTCGGCGCGGCCCTGCTTGCCTGGCTCTACGACCACGCCGCCATCCGACCGGACCTGTCGCTCGAGCCAGAGGAGCTGAACGCGGCTCTCGCGTACGCGTGCCTGGCCGCATCGCTGACATGCGCACGTGCGGGTGCCGACCCGCCGACGAAAGCGGAGATGCTCGAGTTCAGCGCGTAGCAGCTTTTCGCGCGACTAGCGGCGGCAAGCGTTCGGTCAAGATCGTTTCGGCTTCTGCGACCAGATCGGTCACGACTCTGGCGGCCGGCGTGATCTCGTCGATCAGACCCGCTCCCTGGCCCCAGTACAGGATCGACTCTTGAACGTCGCCCCTCTTGCGAGCCTCGAACATGTCTGCCAGAAGTTGCTCCCGATGCCTTCGGACGTCGTTCGGACGGCCCAGCCAGCGCTCGATCAGCCGGTTGCGCGCGACCCGCGCGTAGGCGCCTGGCCACTCGCCTCCCATCAGGATGTCGCTGACGTCGGTGACGATCGTGTCCGTGCCGTCGCTGTCGAGGATCGCCTTCTTGAAAGGATCGGCGAGCGCGGCCTCCGGTGTGGCGAGGAAACGCGTGCCCAGCAACACCCCGTCCGCGCCGAGCGCCAGCATCGCGGCCAGACCGCGGCCGTCGCTGATCCCACCCGCGGCGAGCACCGGGATCGGCGATACGGCCTTCACCACCTGAGGCACGATGGCGACCGTGCCTATCAGGCCGATGTGGCCGCCCCCATCTGTGCCCTGGGCCACGATCACGTCCGCGCCGGCCGCCGCGGCTTGGACGGCGTCGGCGACGGTCGGCACCATGTGCATGACCTTGAGGCCGCGGTCGTGAGCCATCTCGAAGATCGCTTTCAGGTCCTGGTTGTCACGCGGCCACGCAGTCGAATAGACAGCCGGCTGAGCGTCGAGAACGGCGCGGATCTCGTCGTCTTCCGCGAACGCAAGCAGCTGGTTCAGGCCAAACGGTCCCTTGGTCAGCCGGCGGACCGCATCAACAGCCTCAGGAATGAGGTCCGCGGTTTTGTCGCTGAGGCCGCGGATGCCCAGGCCTCCGGCGTTTGTGACCGCTGCCACCAGCTCGGGCGAGGTCTGACCGCTCATCCCGGCAAGAACGATGGGGTGGTCGATCCCCATCAGCTCGGTGAACCTGGTCTTGATCACCGCAGGACTGCTAGTTGCGCATGGCAGGCGCCGCCTGGAAAGCGTCGGGCAGCGGCGTGCCCACCTCCTTGGACGTGACCTCCACGATTTCGGATTTCATCGGTCCCAGCAATCCCAAAAGATCGTCCTGTTCGGCCTTTCCGACGTTGAACTGGTTCAGCGTCGCGACCAGGTCTTCGACCAGAGCGTCGAACTCACCGTTCGTGACGCCCATCGACGCGTGAGCCTCTTTCATGCTCCGGCCGGTGTACCGGCAAGGTCCGCCGGTCGCCTCACAGACCTGGTCGATTAGCATCTTGGTCAGTCGAGCCAGGTCCGTCCTCGCAAACTTCAGGTTGATCCGATCGTCACCGGCCACCCGATCGCGGAAGCTGCCGACAACGGCCGTGATCGCGTCGATTCCACCGAGGCGGTCGTACAGCGAATCTGCCATGGATCCCACCTCCACCGTGAGCGTTGCCCAAAGGCATAGGGGACGCGTCGCCCCATCAGATATTGCTCGCTTGCACAGCCATGTCAATAGGCGGCTAGGCGTAGAACACATAGATAAAGGAGTCCTCGCATGACCACCGCGACCACCACGACCACGCGATCTCTGACTGTCGAGCGAATGGGCGATGTCGATCTGACTTTTACGGAGCGTGGTGGGGGGCGTCCGTTCGTGATCCTCCACGGCGGCGCCGGGCCGCTCTCTGTCAGCGGATTCGCCGACCTGCTCGCCGAAACCGAGAAGGTCAGGGTCATCGCGCCAACCCATCCCGGTTTCGGCGGCACGCCCCGGCCCAACGCGCTGGACAGCATTCGCGGGCTGGCCGCGCTGTATGTCGCGTTGCTCGACGAGCTCGAGCTGACCGACGTCACCGTGATCGGGAATTCGATCGGTGGCTGGATCGCCACCGAGATGGCGCTGCGTGGGTCGCCGAGGGTCGCTCGCGTCGTCCTTGTCGACGCGGTCGGGATCGAGGTCCCAGGCCATCCGGTCGCGGACTTCTTCTCCCTCACCATGGACCAGGTCGCGGAGCTCAGCTATCACCACCCGGATTCGTTCCGCATCGACGTTTCCCGCATGGCGCCGGCTCAACAGGCAACCATGGCCGGCAACCGGGCCGCGCTTGCGGTTTACGGCGGAACGCCGTCGATGGTCGATCCGACGTTACGCGAGCGTCTCAGCTCGATCGCTGTGCCGGCGCTCGTGCTGTGGGGCGAAAGCGATCGGATCGTCGACCCTGACTACGGGCGCAGCTACGCCGCCGCGATTCCGACCGCGCGGTTCCAGCTTCTGAACAGAACCGGTCACGTGCCGCAGATCGAGACCCCGCAGCTGTTGCTGTCGGCGGTGACGGCCTTCGCCGGGCCGGGGGCTATTCCTCTCTCTGCGACGGGGGAAGACTCAGGTATTCCTTGACGCTTCCCCCCGCGAGCTTGTGCACGGCGGCTACCGTCGCGGCGACCTTGGTCGCGATCTTGTCGAAAACGGCGAGGATCTGAGCAAAATCGCCTCCGGTGTCGACGTTCCACCACTGGCCCCCAGTATCGGTGGCCATCGAGCGGAAGTACTTGATGTTCGGCGACAGCACAAAAGTCATGGCCCCGGCCTCCCGCAGGCGTCCGGTCATCGTCGCGGGCTGGAGCTTGCGCTGCAACGCAGGCTCATCGGTGATCAGGACGACCACTTTCATCGCATCTGCCCGGTAACCGGGCTGGGCGAGAGCTGCCGACAAGGCCTCGAGGGACGATTCCCCCTCGTTGCCTCCGCCGGAATAGCGCGGCAGTCCGCGAAGCAGAGATTTGACCCGCTCGGCGCTGGAGCTGAAGGGCGTCGCCACGATCCGGTCGCCTTCGACCGTGAGATCTCCGAATCCCACGACCGCCGCCACCCAATCGATGCGCCGTGTCGCCAGCCTGTCGACGAAGGACTGGCAGCTCTCGATCAGGCCGTCGATCTTGTCGTTCACGCTGCCGGTCGTGTCAATCACGAAGACCAGGTCGGCGCGGGCTTTGGCCGAGTCCCGGCCGACCTCCATGCGCACGACCTTTGCCCCGCGCGCTAACGGCTTGTCTGAGCGCGACGGATTGGGAATGATCTTGCTCACGACTTCTACCTGGCGGTCACGGTGAGGTCGATGTCGCCGCTGAGCGTGGCGCCCGGCTCGAGGACGCCGTCGCCGAAGGCAAGCGTGAAGTCGACGTCGGCGGGAAGGCTGTCGCGACTCCAGTGCCAATGGACGTCGGCCAGATGCCAGGGCGGCGCGAGCGTGAGATCGATGCGATGGATCGAGGGATCAAACGGAGGACCGCCCACCTGGCTCAAGCGCACTGAGAAGTTGATCTCATGCGCGCTCGAATCGAATGCTCGGAGGACGACCTCGGCGGGAAGGATCTCCAGCTCCGGCAGGCGAGCGCCGCTCCGCGCGTCGTAATCGGCGCGAAGGTCAGCTCTGCCGAGCACCCGAAACGCCTCGTTGATGCGCTTCATGCGCTCCTCGGCACGAATGTCTCCCCTGTTGTGATCGGGGTGGTACTTGTGTGCCAGGCGCTTGTAGGCGGCCTCGATCACGTCAGGATCGGCTGATGGATCGACCTGGAGCACGCGGTAAAGATCCTCGTCAGCGGGCAACTATCCGTCTCCCAACTCGGGTACAAGATAAGCGGAATTGGCTCGCTTCCGGCTGACGGTAGAAGTCCGCGCGGCATCTTCGGCCTCCCGCAGAACCGTGCGGAGACCGAGGCCGGCATCGCCCGCTTACGCGGGGCGGCGGTGGGTCGTTTTGTCGCCGGCGTGGGCGAGGCGGCTCCGGAGATTCGGGCTCCCGCTGGCGGCGCTGCTGGTGGTGGCCGGCACGATCAACTACCTGAGGCCGATCCCCGACGTGGCGGCGACAACCTCGAGTCCTGTCCAATCCACGATTCCAGGCACGCCGCCCAGCCTGCCGTGGCCCGGTGTCGGCTCCGCGGCGGTGGGCGCTTCGGGACTTGGCCTGATAGCCAGCTCGGGCGACGCGTCTCCCGCACCCGCGGCGAGCGTCGCGAAGGTGATGACGGCGATGGTCGTGCTCGTCGACAAACCCCTCGTCAGGGGCGCCGCGGGCCCGACCCTGGTCATCACCGACCAGGATGTGGCGACCTACAAGGCTGATGTGGCCGACCAGCAGTCGGTTGTCCCTGTTGTGGTGGGTGAACAGCTGAGCGAGTTCCAGGCCCTCGAGGCTCTGCTCGTTCCGTCCGGCAACAACATCGCCGAAACCCTCGCCCGATGGGACGCCGGTTCGGTGACCGCTTTCGTCGCCAAGATGAACCAGCGGGCCGCGGCGCTGCACCTCACGCACACCGTGTTCGCGGACCCGGCCGGTGTTTCGATTCAGACCGTGAGCACCCCCACCGACCTGCTTGCGATGGGGATGGCGGCCATGCAGCAAGAGGTCCTCGCGCAGATCGTCAATCTGCCGCAGACCACGCTGCCCGTGGCGGGCACGCTCTACAACGTCAATTCGGTCCTGGGTCAGAGCGGGATCGTCGGGATCAAGACCGGCTCGGGATTGAATTTCGGCGCCAACTTCCTTTTCGCGGCCACCGCCACCGTCGACGGCGCCGTCGTGACGCTCTATGGCTGCGTCATGGGCCAACCGACCCTGGACGCGGCCTTCCACGAGGCCGAGGCACTCCTCGCTGTAATGAAGGGGGCGCTGACGGTGCACCAGGTCATCAAGCGAAACGACGTCGTGGGCATTTATGAGACACCGTGGGGAAGCCGTTCGGACCTCGTGGCGACTGACGATGTCGCCCTGGTCGAATGGCCCGGCATGATCCTGCGACAGCGCCTCGACGCCCCGACTCTCCCCATCGACAGGCCTGTAGCGGATAGAACGCCCGCAGGCAACGTGCATTTGGTCCTCGGTGATCAGCAGGCTGCGGTGCGTCTGATCACGACGGCGACGCTCGATCCGCCAGGCTTCGCGTGGCGTCTATTGCGAGTCAATTTGTTCTAGTCCACCCAAGGAGATTGGCAGGGAGACGTTCGACCAGCAACGCACAGCCCTGAACCCTGGGGCTGTGGACGCGAATCGGGGTGGAAGGATCACGCGAGGCCAGCGCTTCCAGTTGGGTGCGCGCGCGACCGGAGCTGTCCTGGGCTGGGTGAGCACGACGGTGTTCGCGGCGATCGCCTGGTGGTTTGTCTTCGTCGCCGAAACGCGATGGCTTGCGTTACCGGGTCTGATCGCCACGGTCGTCGCTCCAATCGCCCTGTGGGCGCTGTACCTCATCGTGGCGGACATGCGCAGCGGCGCGGTCGTGAGCGAGACGGGCCAGCTGGTCATCCTTCGGGAAGGCGACAGTGAACCAAGTTTCTGGTGCGCCTGGCCGGCCGGAAGCTTAGATTGCCGTCTACCTTGGCCGACCTACTTCATCGCTCCGGCAGCCTGACAGCGTTCTACACCCGCTGGTCGCACATGCTGGTGAACCTCACCGCGGCGGACGACGGGTGATGAGAGTAGGGTCCGGCCTTCCAGTGAGGCGCGAATGCATGGCCCGCCGGATAGGCTGAGCAGCAAGGAGACCTGAACCGTGACCGCACGCTTCGCCAAGATTTATTCGGTGGTCGGTGCATTGATGCTGCTCGAGTTTCTTGCTCAGTTCTACACGATCGCCTCATCGGGGTTCACCACCGTCGCCGGCCAGATCGCAAACTCCGCGAACGGCAGCGAGACACGCTCAGCAGTACAGGAAGTAGACCTCTTCGCCGCGGCCCACGCGGTGATCGGAGTCTTCATCGTTCCACTCACCATCCTGGCCCTCATCGCCCTGTCCTGGCTTGCACGACTTCCGAGACGGACGAGGGTACTCACAAGCCTGCTCTTTCTCTTGTGGCTCTTCCAGTTCGGCCTGGCTTTCATAGGCTTCGCCGGAATCGCTCCGATCGCCGGGCTGCATGGCCTCAACGCTCTGGCCCTGGTTGGGCTCGGGATTTACCTGGTGAGAAGGAACTGGGCGGTCGGGGGGCGCGGCTCCGCATCGACCGCCACACTCACCGCCAGCCACTAGCCCGCCGGGGCGGCAGCCCCTCCCCGATTCCAACCCGCAAGTGTGCGCAATTGCGGGTTTCCAGTTGGCTGATTTGCCGCCACTGTGCGCAGTGGCGGCTCGTACCTCAACCCAGAGAGGTGCGACGGCGTCCGGCTAGGCCCCTAACACCTCGGCGGCCCGCTCGTATTCGTCCGGAGCGACCCAGAGGATCATCCCGTAGCGCCCCGACCCAGCACTGGTCGCGGCCGCTGCGGTGATGTTGATGTTCGCCTCGGCGAGCTTTGCGGCCGTGTTCGTCACGGCACCTACGCGGTCGTCGCCCTGGATCAGAAACGCTCGCTTCGCATCGCTGAGTGTCAGACCGGCCCGCTCCGCCGCTTGGCGGAAAGAGGCGGGGTCTTCGGGTACGAGATCTACCTGGGACTGGCCGCCGCCGCTCGGAAAGCCAAGGTAGGCGAGCAGGTTTATCTCGCTCTCCTTTAGCGCGGACAGGATCCGCTCGCCTTCGCCCGGCTTGTCTGGAACGGTCACGTAGTAATAGTCGACCCGC
>Ga0209801_1000359_pt1 | contig 31306 bp, 27 predicted proteins | sample GraSoiAngelo_127_FD_185884 | JGI IMG/M metagenome (GOLD analysis project Ga0209801, IMG submission 185884) | Grasslands soil microbial communities from the Angelo Coastal Reserve, California, USA - 14_0927_09_40cm (SPAdes) (version 2) | ecosystem: Environmental > Terrestrial > Soil > Grasslands ... | reverse complement strand
AATCAGCGCCGTGACACCTTCCAGAGAAAAGCGCTTGGTGCCGAGATAGCGCGCCTGCAAAACCTGTTCGAAAAGATCGGCGCGAACCAAACGCTCGAGGATTTTATGTTGATCAATTTGGCTCGACCGGGCTTCGAGTCGCTCGGCGATCCAGCGGCGGCGTTCCGGCTCCGGCAAATGCATGAAATCGGCGCCGACCGTATTACAGTAAATGCCGCGGGCTTCCGCGGCGGCTTCGCCGGTCAGGGCATCCAGGTCAGCGTGCTTCACCGGCTCAAACAAGCCAAGGGGATCGAGAGTCGCTTCCAGGTAGCCCCAGCGGCGGAAAGCATCGAATACGGACTCGCGATCTTCGTGGCTGGCTGCTTTCGCGAGACCGCCCGCCGCCGGTTTCTTGGCCGCCTTCGGCTTGTTTGTGGGGCGCTGTTCTTCCAGGGTTGTACGGTGGGCCATAAATCCAGCTCTATGAATCTTCTATTTTGCAGCTGCTAAATTTTTTTGCCAACAGAACTAAGGGTTAAAGGATTTGATGGCCGCGACAGTAGCCGCGTCGAGGTTGTGGATCAGCGCGACCAGCAGATCGACAGTGCGGTCGAAGTCCCCGCGGTCGATGATGCCATTGTGCGCGTGGGTGGAGCGCGCCGGCACCAGCACGGTAGTGACCGGGACGCCGCTGCCATTCAATTTGATGGCGCCGGCGTCATCGCCGAAGCCCCGGACGAAATCGAACTGCAGCGGGATGTGCTGATCGGCGGCGACCCGCTTTACGTAGGCAACCAGCTTGCGATTGGGAATTTCGCTGAAGGTGTAAAGCATCATACCGGGACCGCCGCCGAGAACTTCCTGGGCCGCCTCGGGGCCCGGGCCGGGAACATCATTGGGAATCCCCACCTCAAGACTAAAGCCGACATCGGGGTTGATGATGCGGGCCGACGTTGCCGCGCCGCGCATTTCGATACTGCCTTCTTCCTGGACTGTACCAACATAGAAAACCTGGTTGGGGTGCGCAGCCTTGGCCAGCCGGCGCATTACTTCAAGCATGACCGCGCAGCCGACACGGTCGTCCCAAGCCTTGGCAAGGTAGCGATGGTTGGCCAGGATGGCGAAGTCGGAGACGGGCGCGACGGGATCGCCGGGCGAAATGCCCAGAGCAGCAACGTCTGCGGCATTGCGCGCACCGGTATCGAGAAAAAGCTCCTGCCGCTGAGCCTGGCCCTGCGCGTCATGCGGCGCGATGTGCGCGTCCCAGATGTCGGTGACGGCGGGCACCGCTCCCTTGGAGCCCATGATCACCCAGCGCTGGTCGGGCAACGCTCGGTCAAGCCAATAGCCGAGCATCTCCATGGAGATAAATCCGTCGGGACGGATGCGGCGAACCATGCCCCCGAGTTCGTCCATGTGGGCATCAAGCATGATTCGCGGGCCCGCGTCTCCTTGCTGCGCGATGACGGAGCCCAGACCGTCGTAACTTATCTTGTCGGTGAACGCGCGCATGCGATCGGTCATGATTTTGCGCACCGCTTCTTCATATCCCGGAGGGCCGGGAACTTCGGTGAGTTCTTTCAGGAGCTGCACAACGCGGTCCGCATCTTCTGTGGAGGGTGGCGGCCCCTGAGCGTGGATTTGGCTGGCCAAGCAGAAAGGCAGCAGGTAGGAAAGCATTCGCCTCATGATGGATGGCTTACCTCGTGGAAGATGATAGACGAAGGAATCGAGCGGCGGTACGGCAAAGTGCGCGGAGATGATGTATTCCGTCGAGCCGTGAAAGCCAGAGTATATTTTTCTCCCGCCATTCGCGAGTGCCAAGAAGCGTCCGGCGCGGCGGAGCGAAGCGCTTCCACATCGTAATGCTGCGCTGGGGGCGGCTACAGAGAACCGACGGCGGATTCCAGGCGGCCGGCGATTTCGTCGGGGGACATGCCGGGCGGAAAGGTGACGGGCGCACCGATCCGCACGGTGACTTCGCCGAAATGCGCGAGGCGGCGATGTTCGCGCTTCATCTGCCAGACGCCATCGAGTCGCATGGGAACCACGGGGATGCGCAGATTCTCTGCGAGCAGGCCGATGCCGGATTGAAACGGGGCCGTCTCGCCGGTGCTGGAGTGGTTTACTGCGCCTTCGGGAAAGACCAGCACGCTGTAGTGGCGGTCGACGGATTCGCCGGCGAAGCGGAAGCTTTCGCGAAAGCCGGAAAACTGCGGCAGCGGAAAAACGTTGAAGAGCAAGGTGGTCAGCCAGTAGCCGAGTTGATGGGCCCAGCGCTTGGCGAAGAACCAATCCCGCGGCGGGCAGCGCATGTTTTGCAATGATTCGCCGCCCATGGCCGTGGCCAGGCGGTGGCGGAATCGCGGCGGCAAGGCGACAAGAATCAACCCTATATCGGCGCGGCGCGTGATGTGGTTGGAAACGATAAGGACGGGCCCAGGCAGGCTGCGCAGATTCTCGCGGCCCACGATGCGCGGGTGTCCCAGGATCTGTGTCGCGGGCCAGACGAGCGCGTAGTAGACCGCCAGCCGCAGCCAGCAAATCGGTTCGCGCTGCGTCCAGCGAGGATAGCTGTAGGCCGTGCGGCGAGCCGCTGGCTGTTCGAGGACAAGCTCGACATCGGCCACGGTTTTGGCATTGGCAAAAACGGTTTCGTTGAGTTCCACGTGAAACCTTTCCTCCAGGGCGCTCAGGAGTTCCACGCGGTCCAGGGAGGAGAGGTTCAGTTCCTCATCGTGCTCACGGTTTACTCGCGAGCCTGCACCTCTCGATGTGCTGAAGTGTTCGAGCAGTTGGTCGAGCGCGGAGGACGGACGGAACTCCGCCACAACACTTTCAGGAACACTTCCCGGTCGCCCATCGAGGATTTGGGCGGCGCGGGAGGCGATGACGGAAAGCCGCGGTTTGCCAGTGGGCGTACGGGGAAAATCAAGGTCGGGCCAGACCAGCCATTTGTGGATCTGCTGATACTCCGCGAGCGATGCGTTCCCGCCCGCGACGGCGGTTCGCGCCGCATGATCTCCTGATTCCATCATCAGCAAGACCGCGCAAGGTTCGGCGCCGCCTGGTCCGAACGGAATGACCGCGCAATCTCTGACCGCGGGGTGTTGGCGAAGGGCAGCTTCGAGGTCCTCGGGATAGACGTTGAGACCGGCGGGCGTGACGATCACGTTCTTCTTGCGTCCCCGGAAGCGCAGATTACCTTGGGCGTCGAGTTCGCCAAGGTCGCCGGTACGCAGCCAGCCTTGGTCACCCAGGGGCCGGACGGTCCCTTGTTCCCAGTAGCCGCCGGAAACATTTTCCCCACGGACGAGGATTTCACCGTCTTCGGAGAGCTGGCATTCACGGCCGGGAAGAATTTTGCCGACGGATCCTTCCGTCGCGCGAAACGGGTGATTCAGGCTGATCAAAGATGCCGTCTCCGTCATGCCATAGCCTTGCACGACGGCATAGCCCAGACGCTTGAAAAAGTCCTCGGTTTCATTCACAAGCGCTGCACCACCGGAGATAAAAGCCCAAAACTTCCAGCCAAAGCGGCGGTGGATTCGGCGAAACGCCCAAGCGCGGGTGAGAAATTTCCTGCCTCTTGCGTATTCCAAGGTGCGCTTCAGCCACTGTGATTTGCTCGGACCGTCGAATTCTCTCTCGATTCCCGCATGCAGAAGATCAAGCATGCGCGGAACGGCGATGAGCGCGGTGGCGCGCTCTTGCTTTATGGTGCGAATGATTTCGGCGGGATTGCTGGACGATTCGAAAACTACCGCGGCGCCGAGGAGCGGCGGAACAAACAAAGCCATGAATTGGCCGAAGACATGGCTCAAGGGAACGAGCGTAACGAAGCGCACAGGGTGAAACCAGCGCTCGTATTTGCGATACTCATCGAGGCCACGCTCCAGCGGCTCGAGATTTGCCAGAAAATTGCCGTGGGTGAGAACGACGCCGCGGGGCTCGGCGGTTGTGCCCGAGGTGTACAGGATTTCGGCAATGGTGGTTCTTGCGGGACCAGCACCGGCACCCACGCCGGCATCTGCCGGAGGGGCAAGGCCGTCCACCATCTCCATGAAATCGTTGATGATCATCGACGGTGGCGCGCCAGGCAGCTCCCCCTGTTGGCGGTCACGCAAGATGAGCTTCACGCCTGCATCCTTGATCGCACGTTGGACGAAATCGGAAGATGCTCGGGAGTCCATCGGCACGACCACGGCGCCTCGCAATAGAACGCCCCAAAAGCAAGCGACCCACTCGGCAGAATTGGGACCCCAGAGAAGGACGCGATCACCGGGGACCACGCTCCGTCCAGCGAGCGCATGACTCCAGAAAAGGGCGGAGGCGTAAAGCTCCTTATACGTCAGCTTTTCCCGTCGGTAGCCGCGTCTTTGGATGACAGCAACGTCGCCACCAAAGCGGGCCAAGTCCGAGAAAAGACTCAGGAGATTTTTTCGGGGCATAAGCGCAGCAGCTTCTTGGTCTCTGATACCGGTCGATTCTACCTCCGAACGGGTGGTTCAACCTTCGCGACCGGCTAGACGGTTCGTGAGGGCAGGTGGAGGCATGCTCTATCGCAGTGCACGTGCCATGCCAGGAAGGAACAGGCCATTGCATGGGAGTAAAGGCAGACGAGCCGGTATGGCCGGTTCTCGGTTACAATAGTGGCTGGCGGTGTAGGTGGATCGCAGCGACCCTGCGGCCCGGATACAGCGCTGTCCCATCTTGGAGATAAACAGGAAAGATGCCGGTACCGATTTCACAAATGTGGACGGTGGCAACCTACGTCCTGAAGCAAAAGCTGCGGGGACAGAAGCGCTACCCGTTCGTGCTGATGCTGGAGCCGCTGTTCCGCTGCAATCTGGCATGCGCGGGATGCGGTAAAATCCAATATCCCGCGCACATTTTGAAAACGGAATTGAGCCCGGAAGAATGCTTCCAGGCCGTGGACGAGTGCGGCACGCCGATGGTTTCGATTCCCGGCGGCGAGCCCCTGATGCACCCGCAGATCGAGAAAATCGTCGAGGGGCTGGTGGCGCGCAAGAAGTACATCTATCTCTGCACCAACGCGCTGCTGCTCAAAGAAAAGCTTGCTCTTTTCAAGCCCAGCAAATACCTGACGTTCTCGGTGCACGTGGATGGGCAGAAAGAGCATCACGATTTTTCCGTTTGCCGCGAGGGTGGCTACGATCTGGCCATCGAAGGAATCAGGGAAGCGGTGAAACAGGGCTTCCGCGTTACAACCAATACCACGTTGTTCGATGGCGCCGATCCCAAGAGCGTCCGCGCGTTTTTTGACGAAATGATGGAGCTGGGCGTCGAAGGCATGATGCTCTCTCCCGGCTATTCCTACGACAAGGCACCCGACCAAAAGCACTTCCTCGGGCGGGCACGCACGCGGCGCTTGTTCCGGGCCATTTTGTCGAATAGGAAGGCGACCTGGCAGTTCAACCAATCAAAGCTGTTCCTCGAATTTCTGATGGGCAAGCGAACCTATGCCTGCACGCCGTGGGGCATGCCGACCTACAATATCTTCGGCTGGCAAAAGCCCTGCTACTTGCTGCAGGACGGCTACGTGGAAACGTTCCAAGAACTGCTCAAGGCCACCGAGTGGAAGAACTACGGCACGGAGTCTGGGAATCCCAAGTGCGCGAACTGCATGGTGCATAGCGGATATGAAGCTTCCGCTGTGGATCATACCTTCAGCGGCTTGGCTGGATTGTGGGCGACCGTAAAGGCTGAGTTGTCCACAAAATACAAAGATTCGGACGCCCTCGCGATGCTGAATGAACCGGCTAAGCCGGTGCATTCCTATAACCCTCTGGTGCAAATCCAAGCGGACAAGAGCCAGCTTGAGGAGACCCGCGCGTGACGGGTCCGCGCCACGCAGACCGGCCCAGCCACACGGAAGGTTCTCCGCTAAACCCCGACACGCTGGAAGTGGCTCCCGGCACCGTTCATGAAAGCGTCCAAGGGTGGGTGCCCAAGCTGGCCACGGAAGAAGAGTTGCGTGTGGCTCTCGAGAAAGCCTTCGACTATCGCGGTGATGTGACGCTAACTCTTAAAGACAATTCAAGAATCGAAGGTTACCTGTTCGATCGGACGACCGGGTAGTCTCTTACAACCAGTTTTGTGCGCGTTCTGCCCAAAGATTCCAACCAAAAGTTGAAGATCTCCTACGCCGAAATAGCGGCACTTGCCTTCACTGGCCGAGACACGGCCGCGGGAAAGAGCTGGGAGGCTTGGGTGGGCAAGTATTGGGAAAAGAAGGCCTCCGGTGAGGGGGTTTTGACCCTTGAGCCGGAATCCCTCGAGTAATCGATACCTCGCGCTCTGGTGTGTCGTCTCCGCCGCGGAATTCAGTTAAGACTTTGATTTTCAACTACTTAGATGAGGAGCTGGGGCTGACCTCTCCGTGTCGGCACCGTGGACAGGTAGTCCCTTTTGTGGTATTCTAGGGTGGAGTTTGTTGCTTTTTATTAACGCTTCGGGTTCTTCCAGCGCCAGACGGGAGAAGATGTTTTCCTACACTTTTCCGCCATCGCGATGGAAGGGCATAAGTCTCTCAACGAAGGTCAGGCAGCGGAGTTTGAGGTGAAGAAGGGCCCCAAGGGCCTTCAGGCTGAGAACGTTACCAGCCTTTAGCCTCTGACAGGAGGGCCCCCGACGGGTTCGGGGGACGTCACCTTCAACGAGATTCGAGATTATTGGCGAGTGCGGTCAAGGAGGACGTTGTGCAAGTGATGCAGGAAGGTCAGACCATCAAGCATGAAATGTACGGCCTGGGTATCGTGACCGCTTCCGACCAGGAACGCACCGCAGTGGATTTTGACGATCATGGCCCCAAGCTGTTCGTAACGAGCATTATGACGGCCGAACTGATCGGCGAAGCGCCCGCTACTCCGCCGAAGACCAAGCGTCGCCGTAAAGCTTCCACAGCAGCCAAGGCCGCCAAGAAAGCCGCAGCAGCAGCCAGCCGTTAGTAAGACGTTGTCAGTCAAACGGGACATCTCTAACCAGCTCCGAGGTGCGTCTGCTGGCATTGCTCACACCGCCGCGCCGAATAGGAAAGGTTCTGCCTTATGAAGCGCTTGGTCATTGCTCTCGGAGTCATCCTTGTGGTTCTGGGTGTGATTGGACTGGTCCATCCCAGTTTCAACTACCACCAACAGGAAGAAGTGGCCAAACTCGGTCCCATCAAAGCAACTGTGGACGAAGAAAAAACCACGCAAATCCCAGCAGCGCTCTCGATAACTCTCTTGGTAGCCGGCATTGGGCTTGTTGTTCTCGGGCCGCGCATGAAGCAGTAGTTTTGGTGATCGACACTCTCGATGGCTAGTGCACTGGCCCAGCGGTTGCTCGGTGGCACGGCTCAAGCCATACGCGGACATGCGTCTCCCGTCGAACTCACAGGAGGCATGAGAACGAACAGGCCGCTCCTAAAATTGCCCTAAAACTGCTGGTGTAACTTGGCCGGCGATTCCGCCTGGTCTTGGGCGTGGTAAGAGGAGCGCACCAGCGGGCCGGCTTCGACGTGCCTGAAGCCCATGGCTTCGCCCAGCACTTTGTATTCGGAGAATTCACCGGGATGCACGTAGCGAACGATGGGTAAATGATCGCGAGTGGGTTGCAGATATTGCCCGAGCGTGAGAATGTTGGTACCCTGCGCGGCGAGGTCCTGCATGGTAGCGAGGACTTCGCGCTTTTCTTCCCCGAGCCCCAACATCAGACCAGTCTTGGTCGGAACCTCAGGATGTGCCGCCTTGGAACGGCGCAACAGTTCGAGCGAGCGCTCATACACCGCGCCTTTGCGGACCTGGCGATAGAGGCGCGGCACGGTTTCGGTGTTGTGGTTGAGAATATCCGGGCGCGCGGCAAGAACGACGTCTAACGCATTCCAATCACCGCGAAAATCAGGAATGAGCACTTCGACTTTGCAGCCGGGGACGCGGCGGCGAATCTCTTCGATGGTACGCGCAAAGATGTGCGCGCCGCCGTCGGGCTGGTCGTCGCGGTTCACGGAAGTCACAACCGCGTAGCGCAATCCCATCTTGGCCACCGCTTCGGCCACACGCAATGGTTCTTCTTCATCCGGCGGCCCGACAGGCTTGCCCGAAGGCACGGCGCAGAAACCGCAAGCGCGTGTGCAGATGTCCCCCAGAATCATGAAGGTCGCGGTACCGTGCTCCCAGCACTCGCCCATGTTCGGGCAGCGCGCGCTTTCGCAGACGGTGTGCAGATCGAGCGTGCGCATGATGCGCTTCAGATCCTGGTGGCGCTGGCCACCGAAAAATTTGACGCGCAGCCAATCCGGGCGCGGGGGTGGGCCCGGCGAGGGCCACGGCACCGCCGGGGCATTCGAGATGATGTTGAACGGTGTGGTCATGGGACTATGCGCCAAACCTTTATTTTACGCTTATCGGAGCACATGGTACAAACTGGCGAGCGGAGTCTTAGCCAGCTGTCCATCCCAGTCGCGGAGAATTCCCCCGGGAGTTGCCGGCGGAAGGCTTTCAGTTCCGTGAGCGACCGCTCGATCCCGTGTAGTCTTTCCCCTGAGAGCAACATTCATTTCCTGTCGTATACTCAAGCGGAGCGAGAAGACCATGAAGCTCTTTGTCCCTGCCTTGTTTCTCCTCTTCCTGGCAACCATGGCGTCCCCGCAGACGACTTCGCGCAACCTCCGCGAAAGACCCAAAACCGAGGAATGCGGGATTTCGGGGATGGTGGTGAAACTTCTAGGGAGCGAGCCGTTGAAAACCGCGACGGTACAGCTTCAGAGCCTGCAGGATCTTGCGCATACCATCTCGGTGCTCACCGACGTGGGTGGCCGGTTCGAGTTGAAGGGAATCGATCCCGGGCGTTACCGGCTGAAGGTAAGCCGCACGGGTTTTGTGACCCAGGAGTATGGCCAGAAGACGGCCAATGATCCCGGAGCCGAGATTCGTCTACTTCCAGGGCAAAACCTACACGGCGTTCTCTTCCGTCTCATTCCCTGGGGCGTCATCGCGGGGAGAGTCCTGGATGAGGAGGGTGAGCCTCTTCCTTGGGCACAAGTCAGCGCTTTGCGCGAGGTCTATTTTAACGGCAAACGCAAGCTGTCTCCAGAGGTAGTCGTACCCACGAATGATCTTGGGGAATATCGCCTCTTTGGCCTGAAACCGGGCCGCTACTTTGTTAGCGCCAAGTATCGGCCGGGTCTACACATCGTAGGCCGGGGAGAAGTGCGAGAAGATGAAGGGGATAATTCCCGGCCGGAATTCATGCCCATTTTTTACCCCAGTAGTCCGGATCCAGCGCGGGCTTCAACGATTACGCTCAAAGCAGGAGAAGAGGTTCCCGCTGTCGAAATTCTGTTGCGGCCAGTGACCACCTTTGAGGTCCGCGGCCGCGTGTACAACCTGGTTGCGGGCAGGCGTTCAAATACCGGAGTCATCGTTCAGCTGGAGCAACGCAACAGCAACGTGGCCTGGGGTTCGCCCGACCATCAGTCAATTGTCGAAAACCCAGACGGCTCTTTTGAGATTGCCGGGGTGCTGCCTGGCTCTTACACGCTAAGCGCCTTGTGGTTTGATGAGGGGCGGCGATATCAGGCGCGACAATCCATCGAAGTAGGCAATGCCAATGTGGAAAACGCAAATCTCACCATCACCCCGGGGATAACGGTTCCCGGACGAATCGTTTGGGACGGGAAGGCCAGCATGGATCGGGATGAACTCCTCGTCAGCATTGCTCCGACGGACTCAAGAATCTCTTTCTATGGGCCCGCCAGGGTCCTGGGAAGCTCATTCGTCCTGAAAGACGTTTTCGACGGAACCTATCGTTTGGGAGTGCTGGGCCAATCGAAAGACTGCTACGTTAAGTCCCTTCGCTACGGATCGAGCGATGCGCTGCAAGGAAGTTTTACCGTTCTCCGTGGCATCCCCGCATCCCTGGAAGTAACGATCAGCTCGCGCGGTGCTCGCGTTCAAGGGGCGGTCACCGACAAGGACAATCTTCCCGTCACCGGGGTGTGGGTTGCGCTGGTGCCGGATGAGGCCCACCGAGATCAATCCCGTCTCTATCAGAAAGCGGCCACAGATCAATACGGACGCTATCTTCTGAGAGGGATTGCACCCGGCGACTACAAAATCTTCGCTTGGGAGGAAGTGCAAGATGGTGCCTGGGAAGATCCAGATTTCGTCACTACATTTGAAGATCGCGGGCAGAAGATTTCTGTCCAAGAAGCGGACGCGAAAACGATGGACATTGTGGCCATCAGGACGAAAAGCCCTGAATAATTGAGAAGCAAAAGCAGCAGGACTATAGCGGCTGCCGCGAAGATCGGATGAAATCGCGCAGAACGGTAACGTTGGGGCCGTAAGCGCCGATGCGCCCGGCGTCCACAGGCAGACCGAGCCGCTCGGCAAGATCGAGATCCACACCCGCGTCGTCCAGCTCCGACAAGCTGAAACCCTGCGCCGGCAGCACACGATTCAAGCCCGTCGAGTAGATCGGCCGCGGCGGGCGTCGATGCCGCCAGGGGCGGCGCGCCAGCTCGTAAAATCTTTCCCAATCTCGTTTGTGCCAGGTCGTCATTCTATGTTTGACCGTGAACCGGTCACCTGCTCGTATATTTCCCTCACCCTTTTGATGCACGCCCTGCCGATAAGGTTCACCACTCCGTAGCCGCGCATCTCTTCACCCAGGCACGACACCTATGTTCGCAGGCCTATTCATATACTTCATAAGACCGCTGGCAAGGCAATTTCCTTGTCGCTTGTTTCAAACCCGTTACCAGAGGAATTGTTTAGGCGAGACAGGCCGAGGGAGACGGAGCGGGATCGACCTCACCAAATCGGTTGCCTGCTGCGGAATACTGCTAGCGGATATTCCCTAGCGCGATGTCCGCTCGCGAAGCCTCGTCCGCGGACAGCACTGGCCGCCCCCCAATGATTAGACGAATTGAACCGGCGGAGGTGAGAACCGCAACGAGGAATGATTGACGCACAGGTACCGCTCAGAATTCCCTGAGAGGGACCGAGGCGCCCAGGCCGGAGCCGGGACGCTGTGCTTTCAGATTCGGGAGTGCTTGCCTACCAGCGATTACCACGATCGCCGCGATCACCGCCGCGCCCGCCACCTCCACCATGGCCGCCACCACGCCCACCGCCACCTCCACCATGGCCGCCGCGTCCGCCGCCGTACCCGCCGCGCCCGCCACCACCACCGCCGCCGCCGCGCTCTGCCTGGGGACGTGCTTCATTCACTACCAGGTTTCGTCCGCCGAAATTCTGGCCGTTCAGGGAGTTCACCGCGCGATCCGCGTCTTCGTCATTGGTCACTTCAACGAAGGCGAACCCGCGCGACTGTCCCGTAAAGCGATCGCGAATTAGATTGACGCCCGAGGGAGTTACACCGATCTGCGAAAACCACTCGTTGAGCTGGTCTTCCGTCGCGGAAAACGGAAGGTTACCGATATAGAGCTTCTTCACCTCTTACTCCTTCTGTCCGGAACCTAAAATGCGAGTCGCGGAGCGCGCTGAAGAGACAGGCTACTCTGTACCAGCAGTCCGGAAGCCGGGCCACCGCAGGCGCGAGACCGTTGCTTCAGCGGTCTGTTGCATGGTCTCGGAAATTAACCCCTTTTGCAACTGAAATTGTCCCGCTGCGGCACACCAATTGCCCGCGTCACCGCACCAGCGGGTACGTCAAAACCACGCCGTGATCGTGCTGGGCAAAGCCGCAAGTGTAGGCTTCCGACTGGTATTCCACCAGACCGCCAGCCCAGCTCTGTTTGTACCCCAACTGGCGACCTAGTTCTCCCCAGCCTTGCCGAAGGATCGGACGGTTCAGCCTGGACTTCTGCTTAACTTTGAGCGTGCGCATGAGGTAGCAGCCCAGAATCAACCGAGGAGTTTCCCAGCGATAAGGGTGTAGCCCTTCTGGCGTCGGGATATCGTGCGTCAGTTAATAGCTGCCGGTAATGTCGGTCATGGGACTCCACGAGGAAGCAGGAACCCATTGAAGAGGCGGCAGGGTGTGCCCAACCTGGGAATCCCCCTCGTTCACGCGTTCACGAGGGGGAGGATGGAGACAAAGCTTCTTCTGGGGCGCGCGCGCAGTGTTCAGATGGGAGGCGTTAGTGATACGATGCGCCCAATTTGCTCCCCGCCCGAGAGGTTCTTATGCGCGGCACGATGATGGATTATCCGCTGACGCTGCCCACCATCCTGGAACGCGCGGGGAAGATCTTCTCGAGGGTCGAAATCGTCTCCCGCAAGCCGGACAAGTCCATCGCGCGCACCTGCTATGGCGAATTCTATCGGCGCGCGCGCCGGCTTGCGGCGGCGTTGACGAAACTCGGATTGCAGGCGGGCGACCGCGTAGCCTCCATGATGTGGAACCACTCCGCACATCTTGAAGCCTTCTTCGGCGTTCCGTGTGCCGGTGGCGTTCTGCATACGTTGAATCTGCGGCTCCATGCCCATGAAATTGCCGGAATCGCAAAGCATGCCGGCGACCGCTTCCTGCTGATCGACGACATCCTTCTCCCCGTTTACGAAAAGTTCCGCAGCGACGCGCCCTTCGAAAAAGTGATTGTGGTTCCGCATGGTTCCGACGCAATGCCGGATGGGTTTCTAAATTACGAACTCCTTCTCGCCGATGCTGGCGACGACTTTCGTTATCCGCAACTCGACGAAAACGACGGCGCAGCCATGTGCTTCACCTCGGGCACGACCGGTCATTCCAAAGGTGTCATCTATTCTCACCGCGCGCTGGTGCTGCACTCCTTTGCGTGCGGCCTCGGCGAAGTTTTTGGCATGAGCCATTTCGACACGGTGCTGCCTGTCGCTCCCATGTTCCATGCCAACGCCTGGGGTCTTCCTTTCGCATGCACCATGCTCGGCGCACGCCTGGTTCTCCCCGGCCCGAGTGTCGATCCGGAGAGTGTTCTTGGCCTGATGGTCAGCGAGCGCGTGAGCATCGCCTGCGGTGTGCCCACCGTGTGGATCGCCGTCCTCGAAGCGCTGGAGAAAAACCCGGGCCGCTGGAAATTCGACGCCCCTGTCCGCATCGTCTGTGGCGGCACCGCCCCGCCTCTCGAGCTGATCCGCCGCCTAGACCGTTACGGTCTACAGATCAAGCACCTCTGGGGCATGACCGAGACCACTCCGATAGGCACTTCCGGCGGACTCCGGCCGCACATGCACGACTGGCCCGACGACGAAAAATACGAAATCCGCGCTAAACAGGGTTGGCCCGCGCCCTTTGTGGAAATTCGCTTGATGCGTCCCGAGGGAGAAGCGCCCTGGGATGGCGCGACCTCCGGGGAGATTGAAATCCGTGGCCCGTGGGTCGCCGCCAGCTACTACGATTCGCCGGACCAGGCGCATCGCTGGACCGCCGACGGCTGGTTCCGCACCGGAGATGTCGCCACCATGGACGAAGCCGGCTACGTCAAAATCGTGGACCGCGCGAAAGATCTCGTGAAATCCGGCGGCGAATGGATCAGCTCCGTCGACCTCGAGAACACATTAATGGGTCACCCCGCCGTCAAAGAAGCCTGTGTGGTCGGCATCCCCCATCCGAAATGGCAGGAGCGCCCGCTCGCCGCAGTGGTATTAAAAGATGGTGCTCAAGCCACCCCGGAAGAGTTGCGCGCCTTCCTTGCCCAGTCCTTCGCCAAGTGGCAGCTCCCCGACGCTTTCGTCTTCATCGACGCCATTCCCCGCACCTCCGTCGGCAAATTCAAAAAACTCGCTCTCCGCGAACAATTTGCAAATTGGAAGTGGGAATCCTAGCGGCAGTTCCGTCAACAGATTTCTAAGAACTCCTTTTTGTGTAGTTTAAGTCGTCCGGTTGGTATTACCTACGGTGGGTAATCTGCAGCTCGCGCAGCGCCAAGGTCTTCACTGTAGTTGTGGTAGCGCTGGCAGCATTCTTCATTCTGGCACCAGGTGCCAAAGCCGACATCATCGAAGTTGAGGGTGCTACGTCCTGTCCCGGTAGTTTGGGAGGAGGCCTATGCAACGGCTCCCAAGTCTATAATCTAAGCTCGTTTCTTGTCCTTCTTACCGCGCCTAACAGCATAGGCGCAGGCACGCAAAAATATGTCGTTTTCAACGACATCGGTAACAATTTCTCCTTCTCGGTCCAAAGCACGGGACAGAACAACACGGGGATTGCCAACAACGCCCAGTGCCAAATCAATGGTGGGGCAAAGTCACTCTTCAGCGGGTGCTCGATAGTGGGCGCTAATGGCGCGACCACTACTCTCGGCGGAACGCAGATCAACGGTCTCACATTTCCCGCAACGATCACTTTCAACGGTACCACGGGGTTCGGCTCCACATTTGACTTGGGTTTCGTCTCCATGCAGGGGTCGTCGTCGACCATAAGCGCTCTCGAGCCTTCAGCCCTGGCTTCCTTGGGCACCGGGATTCTTGGTCTTCTTGGTCTTGGTTTGGTGAATGGTCTTCGGCGCCGTGGAACGGCGCGCTCCGCGGCATGACCCAAGCTAATGGTGTATCCCTTATATAACTTCACAGATTATTTAAACCCAGATCCAGCCCAGGGGGAAAAAGAAGGCGAATCTGCTCCATGTGGACCCGCGCGCGATCGATCTTTTTGATGATGTCCTCGACGGTGGCGCTCCAGATGAACGGCTTGGGGTTTTTGTTCCAGGCTTGCATAAATGCCCCGATGGCCTGCTTCAAATCCCGCACACTCAGGAAACTGCCGCGCCGAATCGCTTTCTCGGGCAATTCTCGAAACCAGTGCTCCGCCAAATTTAACCAGGTTGAACTAGTCGGCACGAGGTGGCACACAAAGCGAGGATGCTTCTTCAGCCACGCTTGTACGTGGGGCTCTTTGTGCGTGCCGTAGTTGTCCATCACCACATGCAACTTCAGCTCCGGGGGAAACTCCGCGTCTAAGCGGCGCAGAAACTTCCGCCACTCTTGATGCCGATGCCGGCCGTGACATTCACCTATCACCTTGCCATCCAACATATTCAGTGCCGCAAACAGGGTGGTGGTGCCGTTGCGCTTGTAGTCGTGCGTTATCGTACCGCACCGGCCTTTCTTCAACGGCAGCCCCGGCTGCGTCCGATCTAACGCTTGAAGTCGGGCGAGTTCATTTACAACCCCACCACAGCGGTCAGCTTCCAGGAATTTCGCTTCCCGCGACAGCTTAAAAGTGCGGCTCAGGTGCGGCTTGATATTGTGCAGCTGCCATAAACGGTTCACCGTGTTCTTGCTGACCCCTTGCGTCTCCGCCATGAGCCGGCAACTCCATAGCTAGGCCCAGACGTCCCTGTTGGTGGGGGACGAAGCGGCGCGGGATTCGCAGCTGGACAGAGCCGTTGCTCCCGTCGGCGGTTTTTTGGGAAAAGAAAGACCGCGTCACCAGTCATCTCTCCCGTTAATCTAACGGAGCATCGCCGACCGCGAGCTTCCCGTTAGGTGCGATAACTCGCATTGATACGCACGTACTCAGCTGTGAAATCGCAGGTCCAGTAACGGGCCATGGCTTTGCCCGCGTGCAGATCCACGACGAGTTGAACGTGTTCGGAGAGCAGACGATTGCTTGCGGCGCGTTCGTTGAAATCGACCGGCTGTCCACGCCGCAGTACGGGGATGCCCGCCATCTTGATATCCACGCGCGAGACGTCAAACGAAACGCCCGAACGCCCAGCCGCCGCGAAAATACGACCCCAGTTGGGGTCGCCGCCTGCGAAGGCCGTTTTCACCAGCGGCGAAGTGGCAATCGTTTCCGCGATGCGGCGCGCGGCGGCTTCGTTCTTGGCGTGGCGCACTTCGATCTCGATGACGCGCTGCGCGCCTTCGCCATCGGCGACGATTTGCAGTGCCAGCGACCGGCAAACTTCTTCAAGCGCAGCAGTGAAGGCGCGATGCGCCGACGTACCCGCGTGGATCGCCGGCGCTCCCGCTTCGCCGTTGGCGAGAACCAGCAAAGTGTCGTTCGTCGAAGTGTCGCCATCCACGCTGATGGCATTGAACGTGTGTCCGGTGACGTCAAGAAGCGTTTTTTGTAAAAGGGAAGGAGCAATGGCGGCATCCGTAGCGACAAACGCCAGCATCGTGGCCATATTCGGATGGATCATCCCTGCGCCTTTGGCGCAGCCCACCAAGTTAATCCGCTTGCCGACCATCTTAAACGAAGCCGCGGCGGTCTTCGGACGCGTATCGGTTGTGCAAATGGCGAGAGAAGTCTCCGCGAAGGAGCGCGCGGAAGAACGCCGATGAAGCGCGATGACCGGCAGCGCGCGAAGAATCTTGTCCAGCGGTAAAGGCACGCCGATGACGCCCGTCGAGCAGACAAACAATTCTTGTGGCGCACAGCCGAGGCGCTTGGCGGCTTCGGCAACCGTGCGTTCGGCAGCGACGCGGCCTGCCGAGCCGGTGGCGCAGTTGGCGTTGCCGGCGTTTACCACCACGGCGCGCATGCGGCCCTTGGAGGCGCGCAAGTGTTCCTTAGAGATGAGCACGGGTGCGGCCACCACCAGATTCTGCGTGAAGACGGCGGCCGCCGAGGCCGGCGCGTCGCTGCAAAAAATCGCCAGATCGAGCGCGCCGGTTTTCTTCAAGCCGCAGGCGGTCGCGGCGAAGCGAAACCCGCGCGGCAGGGACGCTTCCGAAAGTGCGTGTTTTATCAACCGGACATCCGTATGACTAGCGCGCCGCTCCCGGATGGGACCTCCGATCCCCCGCAACCGCCGCGAGGGGAGATTGATGATTTGTTGCTTGGCTGGCATTTCATGGCTTGGCTCCTGTTTTGGTGACTCTTTTGTTGAGACGTCCTTCCAAATCGGCAATGGCAGCGCGCACACTTTCGGGCGCGGTACCGCCGGGAACTTTTTTCGCGGCGAGCGCCGCCTCCACGCTGAGGCCCTTCGCGAAATCGGCTTCAAAAGCCGGCGAGATTTTCTTGAGAGCCTCGAGAGGCAGCGCCGTCCAGGAAACATTTCGCCTCTCGGCTTCGCGCAACACTTTGCCGATGATGTCGTGCGCTTGACGGAAGGGAATTCCTTGGTGCACTAGATAGTCGGCGGCCTCCGTGGCGAGCAGGGCAGGATTGGAAGCTGCAGTCTGCAGGCGTTCGGCGTTGAATCTTGTAGAAGCGACAGCGCCGGTGGCAACCGCAATCATGTCCAGGACCTGGTCATGCGCGGCGAACAGGGCTTCTTTGTCTTCCTGGAGGTCACGCTGGTAACTCGTCGGCAATCCTTTGAGGGTCATGAGCAAACCGAGCAGAGCACCGGTGATACGGCCGGTCTTGCCGCGAATCAATTCCCAGCAATCGGGATTTTTCTTTTGCGGCATAAGACTGCTGCCCGTCGAGTACTCGTCGGGCAGGACGAGGTAGGAAAATTCCTGCGATGCGAAAATCACGAAGTCCTCGGCAAGGCGCGAAAGATGTGTGGCCATCCCGCTGAGAGCAAAAAGATAATCGAGCGCAAAATCGCGGTCGCTGACGGCATCGAGGCTGTTCGCCGTGATGCGGGAAAATCCAAGCTCGCGCGCAATCGCGGGGCGATCAATCGCGAAGGAATTCCCCGCCAGCGCCCCCGAGCCCATCGGACAGGTGTCCGCGCTTGCCGCAGCGTGCTGCAGACGCGCAATGTCGCGGGTGAACGCCTCGGCGTGAGCAAGCAGAAAATGTGAAAGCAAGATCGGCTGCGCATGCTGCATGTGCGTCATCCCCGGCATGGCAGCGTGGAGGTTGGCTTTCACTTGCTGCAGAAAGGCGTCGAGCAAAGCCTCCAAGACGTGCTGAATCTCGGAGGCCGCGTCGATGACGAACAAACGGAAATCGGTGGCGACAAGTTCGTTGCGGCTGCGGCCGGTATGCAGCTTCCACCCGAGCGCGCCAAGTTCTTGGACCAGCGCTTTTTCGACGAAGTGGTGCACGTCTTCCGCGTCAGCCCCGAACGTTTCGAGCCAAGCGGAATCCGTCTTGGCCCGCTCGGAAATCTTCTCGAGCGCCGCCAGGGTTTGCTTCACTTCGGTGGCGGTAAAAATGCCGATGGGCTCCAGCGCTTTGGCCCAGGCACGATCAACGGCAATCTCATATGGCAAGAGACGGCGATCGAACCCAAACGAGCGCTGGAACCGAGCGAAGTCCTCGTTCGGTGCGCGCTCGAAGCGTCCTCCCCACATCCGGTCGTCTTTGCGTTCGGTCATATGGCCAGGGTCGCTAGGTTGCTGATGCTTCAGCCGAGATCTTTCGGCCATGCTGATGGGATCCCCTCGGGATGATCGTCACACCAGTCGAGGTGGTGCTCACGAATTTGTCTCAGCTTTGGCTTTGGGGCGTACGGTGACGGGCAGCGCAAACAAATTGATGAAACCTTCGGCGTCCTGGGGGTTGTAGCGGCCCATGGTAAAGCTGGCAAGATCGGCGCGGTAGAGCGAGAAAGGCGAAACGCGCTTCGTGACGTTCAGCGTGCCTTTCCACAATTTGAGGCCGACGGCGCCGGTGACGCGCTGCTGCGCGACGCTGAAAAATCCGTCGAGCGCTTCGCGCAGCGGTGCGAACCACAAGCCGTAGTAAACCAGCTCGGCGTAGCGCAGTGAAAGCGTCTGCTGGAAATGCGCGGTCTCGCGGTCGACGGCGAGCCGCTCCAGTTCCTGGTGGGCTTTGACAAGCAGGGTGCCGCCGGGAGTTTCGTAGGCGCCCCGCGATTTCATCCCCACGAGGCGATTTTCGACAAGATCGGTGCGGCCAATGCCGTGTTTCGCGGCGATTTCGTTGAGCGTGTTGAGCAGATCGACGGGACCGAGTTTTGTGCCGTTGACCGAAGTGGGGGTGCCGGCTTCGAATCCGATTTCCACTTCTTCCGCTTTGTCAGGGGCTTTTTCCGGCGCAACAACCCACTGCCACATCGCTTCGCTGGGCGCGTTAGCGGGATCTTCGAGCTCGCCGCCTTCGTGACTGAGATGCCAGATGTTGCGGTCGCGGCTGTAGATGTTTTTCTTGCTCTGCTCCACCGGAACGTTGTGCTTGTGCGCGTAGGCAATGGCGTCTTCGCGGGAATCGATGTCCCATTCGCGCCAGGGAGCAATGATCTGGATACTGGGCGCAATTGCTTTGTAAGCCAATTCAAAACGGACTTGATCATTGCCCTTACCCGTGCAGCCGTGCGAGAGACCATCGGCACCGAGTGCCAGAGCAATTTCCGCCTGGCGCTTGGCGATGACGGGCCGCGCCATGGAAGTGCCGAGGAGATAGGTGTGTTCGTAAATCGCTCCGGCGCGGAGCGTCGGCCAGATGTAGTCCCGCACAAATTCTTCTCGGAGATCTTCCACATGCGCGGATGAAGCGCCAGTGGCGAGCGCTTTCTTGCGCGCGGCTTCCAGGTCTTCCTGCTGGCCGAGGTCACCGATTACGGCGATGACTTCGCAGCCGTAGTTTTCCTTCAGCCAGGGAATAATGATGGAGGTGTCCAGTCCTCCGGAGTAGGCGAGTACCACTTTCTTGGGCTTGTTCAATTGCTTATTCACGATTCCTCTCTTAGGTATAGACGTCGCCAAGCGGGGGGCGCAGGCCGCCGCCGCGGGCGCCCTACAAAGAAAATTCCATTGGAGGCAAAACTAGCATCGCTGGATCAGAATAGCGTATGCAGGATGGCCTTCTGCACGTACATGCGGTTTTCGGATTGATCGAGGACCACCGACTGCGAGCCGTCGAGTACTTCCGGCGTGACTTCCAGGCCGCGGTGCGCCGGAAGGCAGTGCATGAACACGGCGTCCGGCGCGGCGAGCAACATCAGCTCGGCGTTCACCTGATAAGGCTGGAACACGGTGTTTCGCACCTGCCCCTCGGCTTCAAAACCCATGCTGGTCCAGGAATCGGTGTACACGCCCATGGCGCCGCGGACAGCCTCGCGCGGGTCGGTCATCATTTCGATTTTGGCTTTCGTCTCGCGAGCCATGCGCTTACCGTCGGCCAGCACTTCAGGCCGGGGCGCGTATTCCGCGGGCGTGGCAACACGCAGGTGAACGCCGAGGCGGGCGGCGAGATAAATAAGCGAGTGGCACACGTTGTTGCCGTCGCCAACATAAGCAAGCTTGAAACCGCGCAGGGTGCCAAATTTCTCTTCCAGGGTAAAGAAATCGGCCAGCGCCTGGCAGGGATGAAACTTGTCGGAAAGCGCGTTGATCACCGGGATGCCGGCATTCGCGGCCATTTCCTCGAGGACCCGCTGATGATAAACCCGCGCGACGATGCCCTGCACCCAGCGCTCCAGGTTCCGAGCGACATCGGCGATGGACTCGCGCGCACCGAGAGATGCGGACGCTTGCGTGTGGTCCAGGAAAACGACGGAACCACCCATACTCTGGATGCCGACATCGAAGGTGACACGGGTGCGCAGCGAGGGCTTCTCAAAAATCAGCGCGATGAATTTGCCGTGGAGCGTGGAAACGTAACGGACCGGGCGCGCTTTGATGTCTGCCGCCAGCTGGAGCAATTCGCGCGCGTCCGCCGGTCTCCACTCCGCTCCGGTGAGGAGATCTTTCGTCAAAGAAACAGGCGCAACCAGAGTCGTCGTGGTCATTTTTTCACCTTACCGCCGCAAGCACAACCTGCTCAGGATTGGCGGCCTGGCCGGAATCCGAAGCGGCGGCCTGCGGTGGGGTTGTTCGAAGAACAAGCTCAAAGAGCCTGAGAAATTCGCGCACCTGCGCGCGGGTGATGATGAACGGCGGCAGCAGGCGCAAGGTAAACTCGTGGGTGCAATTGATCAGCAAACCACACTGCATGGCCTTGCTGACAAAAGGCGCGCCTTCGATGGAAAGTTCGATACCGATCATCAGGCCTTCGCCGCGGACTTCGCGGACGAAGTCGAATTGGGCGGCTAGTTTCGTGAGGCCCTCGCGCAGCTCCGCGCCTCGTGCGCGGATATTTTCGAGCAGCGCCTGGTCCTCGACGATGTTGAGGAACTCGAGGGCCACGGCACAAGCCAGCGGGCCGCCGCCAAACGTGGTCCCATGAATCCCCGGAGAGATGCGCGAGGCCACCTCCTCGGTGGTGAGTATGGCGCCCAGCGGAAGGCCGGCCGCGAGAGGCTTGGCAATCAAGACAATGTCCGGTCTCGATGGGAACTTCTGATAGCCGAAGTAGCGGCCGGTGCGGCCGAGTCCGCATTGAATCTCATCGGCGATCAGGAGAGCGCTGTGCTCTGTGGCGAGAGCGCGAGCGCGATTCCAAAGAGCTTCGCTGACGGGATAGATCCCGCCTTCGCCCTGGATCGTTTCCAAAAGGATGCCGCACACGGTCTCGTCGAACTTCGCCTGGAGATCGGCCAGGTCGTTGAAACGCACGAACTCCGCGCCGGGCACGACGGGCGCGAAGGGCAACCGATACTTTTCCGTGGAGGTGACGCTGATGGCGCCGAACGTGCGTCCATGGAAAGAATTCTCCAGGGCCAGGAAACGGTGCTTCTTCGCAGTCGTCCCCGCAGCCTCGTTGGAGTGGCGTCCAAACAGGCGTGCGAGCTTCATCGCGCCATCAATGGCTTCCGTCCCGCTGTTCGAGAAAAAGACGCGATCCATCCCGGACCACGCTGCCAGTTTGCGCGCGAGCGGGCCTTGGTAGGCATTATGAAAAAGATTCGAGAGGTGAATGGCGCGCGCAGCTTCACGGCGGATTACCTTCACGATGCGGGCATGCGCATGTCCGAGCGCGTTTACGGCGATACCGCCAAGAAAATCGAGATACTTTTTTCCCGTGGAGTCGAAAACGTACGCGCCGCGGCCGTGGGTCATGACTACCGGCTGGCGCTTGTAGGTCGGCAGAAGGAACTTCTCGGCGTCCACCAGGCGCGTGTCTGATTGGGCGGTTTTTGCCAGACCATGTTGGGGCTTGCGCATGGCACGCGACCGGGGCTTCTTGGTGGACAAAGCGCCCATCAAGCCACCGAAAGAGCCGCTTGGGCAGCGGCCAAAGGTACCCGCAGGACGCGCGTTCCAGGGATGGACGTCACCCGGTCATGGGCGGATGTCTCCGCCGCGTGCGAGGCCAGCAACAAGGCTTGGGGTGAAGTGCCGCCCACGATGCGCACTTCACGGACGCCGCCTTCGATGGCCCGCTTGGCGGCTTCGAGCTTGAGAACCATGCCCCCAGAAACGACGCGGCATTGGACCAAGCGCTCAATGTCCTCGCAAGTGACCACCGAGAGAACTCTCTCCCCATCGAGAACGCCGGCGACATCCGTGAGATAGATCAATTGGTCGGCACCCAGATATTCCGCGCAGGCAGCGGCCATGTGGTCGGCGTTGATGTTGTACAACTCATGGTCGGGGCCCAGGCCGAGGCACGGCGCAACGGGTAGAAGCTTTTCGCGCCAGAGGGATTCGATGAATGGCACGTTCAATCCGGTGAGGTAACCGACGAAGCCCAGGCGGCCTTCGACTTCGTTGTGCACCATTGGCTCGGCGACGAAACAGCGAGCATCCGCGGCGGAGACCCCCACGGCGGGCTGCCCTTCCCTAGAGATTGCCGCGGTCAGCTTCTTATTCAGCAAACCGGCGAACACCATGACGGCCACATCGCGCGTTTCGCGGTCGGTAACGCGCAACCCGGCGATGAACTTGCTTTCGATGGCCATGCGCTTGAGCGTGGCGGTGAAGAGTCGGCCGCCGCCGTGCACGATGAGAATTTTGTGGCCCTCCTCGGCGAGCGTGGCGACCTGCCGGGCAAGAGACCACACCGTGGCGTCGTCTTCGAGCAATGCTCCTGCAAATTTGATTACGATTCTCATTGAAGTGAGGTCTGCTCCTCTATTCCCAACATATGGTTGAAATTCTGCACGGCCTGGCCGGCAGCGCCTTTTCCGAGATTATCGAGGCACGAGACGACAACCAGGCGGCGTGCAGATTTGTCCAGTGCGAATCCGATGTCGCAAAAATTAGTGTGCGCGACGTGTTGCAGTTCGGGTAGCGTGCCGGCGGGCCACAGGCGAACCATCGGGCGCCCGGCATAGAACTTGCGGTAGAGCGTTTCGATGTCCGCGGCAGTCTGCGGTTCGGCGAGGGAAACGTAAATGCTGGAAAGAATACCGCGTGCCAGCGGCAGCAGGTGCGTGGAGAAAACAACTTGCGACTCGCAGAGACCGGTGTGTTCGAGAATTTCCGGCGTGTGACGGTGGTTGAAGAGACTGTAAGCCTTGAAATTTTCATCCACTTCGACAAAGTGCAGGTCGCGGCGAGGATCTTTGCCGGCGCCGCTGGCGCCGGACTTGCAGTCGCAAACGACGCCGGCGCCGGGAGCAAGCCAGCCGGCTTGAACGAGAGGCCGCAAGGCAAGGATCACGCTGGTCGCATAACAGCCCGGATTCGCAACCAAACGAGCCTTGGCAATTTCGCCGGCATAGAGCTCCGGAATACCGTAGACAGCTTCCCGAAGCCATTGGGCGTGAGGCGCGGCCAGCTGGTACCAGGATGTAAAGGTTTCCGCTTCGCGAAAGCGGAATGCTGCGCTCAAATCTACCACGCAAAGACCGGCCTTGATCAAGGCGGGCGCCAATTCCGCGGAAACTTCGTGGGGAGTCGCAAGAAAGGCAGCGCCCGCGCCGCTGGAAGCGATGGCCTCAACCGCAAGAGGTCGGAGCGCTGCTTGGCCCCAGCCGCGGAACTGTGGGAAGAGTTCGGCGAGGCATTTCGCGCCGTTTGTTTCGCGGACGTAGAAGACCGGCGGCTGAAGCGCGGGATGCCGCAGCAGAATCCGCGCCAGTTCAAGACCGGTGTAGCCGGTGACACCCACAACCGCGACTTGGCGGCGATTTCTCATTTCACCAGGGCGGCGATCTTTCTCTCGAGGGATTCGCGTGATTTCTTGTTGGGGGTGATGATCAGGACCGTATCGTCACCGGCGATGGTTCCGGCGATCTCTGTGAATTTAGCGCCATCGACGGCGGCCGCCAGCGGCTGGGCGCCGCTCGGGGGCGTTTTCAAAACCAGAAGATTTTCCGCAGGCCGGATATCCAGAAGAAATTCGCCGAGGGCGCGAGCGAGCGGAGCCAAAGGTGCGGGCTCTTCGGGCAGTGCGGTGGCCAGCTTGTAGCCCGCGTGCGTCTTTATCAGCCGGAGTTCTTGCAGGTCGCGCGAAAGAGTGGCCTGGGTCACGCGGAGTTGTTGACTAGCCAGTCGGCGCCGCAGCTCTTCCTGATTGGCGATCCGCTGATCCGACACCAAGCGCAGGATTTGACCGTGACGAAATGTCTTGTGCGTGCTCATGGCCTATCGAGGATACTGGCCTCTGTATTTTTATACATGCGACTGCATACCGCTGTCAATGGGTTTCGCAAAAGTTTCGCACAACTCTTGCGGGCCGGGCCCCCGTCCAGCCCCGTCCGCCCCGTCCGCCCCGTCCGGTAGCGCGAGACGCGAGAGAAGCAAGTCATGTAAGATTCGTACTACCCGCGCGATGCGCACTGGATTTTCCACGCCGGGGATGTAACCTATGGTTCAGCGCCATCGGCCCCATGGAAACGTCTTGCCAAACTACGGGATGCAAGAACGATACGCCACCGGCACTCGCCGAGCAGCGGCTCTGCGTGTTGCACTTCACGCTCACACTGGAGAGCAGCTGCTCGGTGATGCGGCGTGAGACGGCGCTAGGCAACGCGCCACAGGAACGCCAGCGTGAAATCATGAAGTTCATCACCGAGCACGGCGAACGCCTCGCGCGCGTGGCCACCAGCGGCCTGCACCTGACGGACGACCTGAAAGCGCGAATATTGAGCACCTTCCTTACGCTGATGAATCTGCGTGAAAACCTCGACCGCTCGAACATGCGGAGTTCGTTCGGACGCTCCGGGCACACGCGATAGGAAAAACAGCCCAGCAGCGGTTATAAAGTTGCCAGTTCTAAACTCTTTTTCAGAAAAGTTGAAGTTGCTGTACTTCTTGTTGTTGGTCGCCCGGTGTTTTCTCCGTTTGTTTTTCTCCGCTTCTCGAGCACTCCGGTTCAAAGCTAGCTTGGGCGGCACATATCATTGAAAACGCCCAACCACAGACAGGTTTTGAATCAGCTCTAACCCGCTGGTGAAAAAGGAAGGATCAGGCGCCGATGTACCTGGCGTAGAGTGAGCGCGCCACGGCGGGATCCTGGGTGCCCTTGAGGATGGCGCGTCCGTCAGCGAAGACGGTCATTTCATAAGGCGCAACTCGGAAGCGCAGCAGAAAATCGTTCTGCCGCAGGTCGTCGACGAGGGGTCTCAATCGGACTCCGAGAACGCCGAGGTCGAGAGCGCGGGCCCGTTCGTGGATCTGCACGGAATCACGCCCGCACATGGTGATGCGGGGCTGGGCTTCTCCTTGGAGATAGGTGAAATCGCGCCGGGCGCAGGCGCGGCATTCCGGATTGCGCGCCGCACCGAGGGATTGCATGCGGCCGGTCCACACGTCGCAAGAGAGCAAGCGCCCATGAAGAGCCTCGGGGTGGCCGGAGAGGAGTTTCAAGGCTTCGGCAACTTCCAGCGAGGCGATCAGATTGACGATCGGCCCGAGAACGCCCATCGTGTCGCAGGTCTCCTCAAGGCCCTGGGCGGCAGTGCCGGATTCGAGAAGGCAGGCAAGGCAGGGCGTCGCACCGGGACGGATGGTCATGGTCAGCCCGTAACTGGCCACGCCGGCCGCGTAGATCCAAGGCCGGCCGGATTTCACGGCAACATCGTTGATCAAGAAGCGAGTTTCGAAATTGTCGGTGCCGTCAAGGAGCACATCGACTTCACCGAGAAGTGCTTCCACGTTGCGCGGGCTGAGATCGGCGACGATACCTTCGACGGCCACGGACGAATTGATGGAGCGCAGCTTGCGCTCCGCGGCGACCGCCTTGGGAAGCACGTTGCGAGCATCGCCCTCATCGAAGAGAGTCTGCCGCTGCAAGTTGGAGGGCTCCACGAAATCGCGATCGATGATTCTCAGGTAGCCGAGGCCGGCGCGAACGAGAAGATTCGCTGCCGCGGCGCCGATTGCGCCGCAGCCGACCACGGCCGCCCGGGAGGCGAGAAGCCGTTGCTGCCCTGCCGGGCCGATCCCGGCGAAGAGCATCTGGCGCGAGTATTTTTCCTGGAGCGCAGCGTTCACGAAAGGTACGGTCCCGGCAGGCACTGCGGCCGCGCCTGCTAAGTTACATGATAGCGCCAAAGCGGACTGGGCAGGCAACGCCGCTGTGCTACCCTTCGTCTGAGCGAATGGAAACATGAAATCGGGCTGGGCCAATGGATGGCGAGGTATTTTCGCGCTTGCGCTCCTGACGGGAGCCGCGTCAACGCGCGCGCAGGCGCCGCCGGGCGGGTCGGTGACAGCTGCCGTCGAGGAAGAACCGAAGATAGTGGCGATCCGCATGGTCAAAGAAGATGGCCAAGAGCTTTCCAACACCCTCTCCGGAATCGCGGTAGAGACCGGCAAAACGCTGGACCCAGGAAAAATCGCGGATAGTTTGCGCGCGCTTTACCGCACCGGCGATTACGCCGATCTGCGCGCGGTGGTGACTCCGGTAGCGGACGGCGTGCGATTGGATTTCGTGGTGCGCGAGAATCTGTTTTTCAACCAGGTGCGCATCGCCGGGCTCACCGCGCCACCCAGCGAGGCCTCAGCGGCGGCGGCCATGCAGCTCACACTTGGCCAAACCTGCCGGCAGGCGGCCGTCAGCGAGGCGCTGGAACGGTTGCGAGAAACGCTTCGCGAAGAGGGTTTGTATCAGGCCGAGGTCTCCGCGGAAACGGTGCCGCATCCGGAGGCCCATCAGATGGACATTGTTGTGCACGTGAAGCCCGGGCCCCGCGCACGCGTGGGAATCATCCAGCTGAGGAACGGCACGGAATATCGCGACGCCGAAATCCTCTCGCGATTGAAAATGAAATCGGGAGGCGCGATCACTTCGGCCAGGCTGCAGCGCGGCACGGACCGCATCCGGAAATTTCTGGTCAAGAAGGGGCATCTCAGCGGGCGAGCCGCCTTGCGCCGGGCCAACTATGATGCGGCGAAGAACACCATTCCTCTGGACCTGGATGTAACGGAAGGACCGCGCGTACAGGTGTCCTTGAAGGGCGCGAAGTTTTCCAAAAGCGAGCTGAAAAAACTGATCCCCATCTATCAGGAGGGCGCGGTTGACGCGGATCTTCTCGAAGAAGGAAAACGCAATGTTCGCGAGCGGCTCGAACGCCAGGGGTATTTCGACGCCGATGTGAATTACACGACGGAAACGCATGAAATGAAGTCCGACCATGGGGCGGCGCGAGGCACAGAAGAGGTCATTACCTACACCGTCGAGCGGGGCGTTCGCCACAAACTGATGGGAATAGAAATCACCGGAAACCGGTACTTCGACACCGAATTGCTGCGCAGCCGCTTGCAAGTTTTCGGCGGCGCCTTCGGCTCGGCGGGGCGTTTTAGCCGCCGGCTGGTTGATTCCGACACGCAATCGATGCGCACGCTTTATCAGGCCAACGGTTTTCTCGATGCCACCGTTGAGCAACAGACCGAAGACAACTACAAAGGCAAACAGGGCGATCTGTTTATCCGCTTCGTGATTCAGGAAGGAAAGCAGACGCGCGTCGCTTCTCTCTCGATGGAGGGGAATCATGTCTTCAAGGAAGACGAACTGCTCGGCGTGGTCGGCTCGACCCCCGGGCAGCCCTATTCCGACTTCAGTGTGACCACCGACCGGGACAACATTCTGGCGCTTTATTTTAACGAAGGATTTCCCGAGGCGAGCTTCACGGCCACCGCTGAACGCGTCTCTCGAGATCCAGCGGCACAAAAGGCGGATCCCGGCAGGAACACGGTTTCCTCCGAGAAAAAGCAAAAAAAAGAACGGACGGAAAAAGAGTCCCTACCGGCCATTGAGCAAGCCGAGGCGGTTCGCCTGGTGTATCACATCCAGGAAGGTCCGCAAACGCGCGTGCGGCGCATTCTAATCGGCGGCTATGAGCACACGCGACCGGGAGTGATCCGCCGAGAGGTGCACATCAAAGTCAAAGAACCGCTTCGCGAAGGCGACGTTGTTGAATCGCAAAGGCGGCTGTATAACCTCGGGGTCTTCAATCGTGTCACCATCGAGCCTCAGAATCCCAACGGAACGAATCCGGAGAAGGATATCGCCGTTCTGGTTGAGGAAGCCAAGCGTTACACGGTGGCCTACGGCGGCGGATTCGAAGTGCAGAGGCTTGCCAGCACGACCAGCCCGACCGGGGCGCAGATCCAGGCCGCTCCCCGCGGGATTCTGGAGGTCAGCAAACTGAATCTTACCGGGCGCGGGGACTCGCTCTCCTTCAAACTGCGTGGCAGCACATTGCAGGGGCGCGCTTTGCTGGGGTATTCGGCACCCAACACCTTTGCCAATCCACACTTTAGCTTTCAGGCCACCACATTTGCGGAGAAAACGCGCGACATCAATACATTTACGGAAGAACGCTACGAGGGTTCGGTGCAATTGACCGATCAAGTCACGCCACTGACGACGGTGCTTTATCACTACGCCTTCCGCCGCGTTAGTGTTTCGAATCTCAAGATCTTGAGCGAGGAAATTCCGCTCTTCAACCAGCCAACACTGGTTTCCCAATTCGGGCTAACCTGGTTCCGCGATTCGCGCGACAATCCCGCCGACGCCGCGAAAGGCAGTTTTAACAGCGCCGACTTCGGCAATGCTGCTACCAGTCTTGGTTCCAGCGCCAGTTTCCTGCGCTTCTTCTTTCAAAACTCCACCTACTACCCGATCAAGCGGCGCTTCAGTTTTGCGCGTTCCACGCGCTTGGGCTTCCTGCTACCTTATCGCGACACGGTTTCCCTGAGTTTCCCGGCCCCCGCGCCCGGGCAGTGCACCGCCGGTACGGCACCTTCAGGACCGAGCCCCACGATCATCCCCCTACCGGAGCGTTTCTTTGCGGGCGGCGGAACGTCCCTGCGCGGCTTCGCGCTCAATCAAGCTGGACCGCGCGATGCCTGCACGGGCTTCCCGGTTGGTGGTCAGGCTATGCTGGTGCTCAATCAGGAATTCCGCTTTCCGATGCGCTTGCCGTTCGTCGGGACGTCTCTGGGCGGCGCAATCTTCTATGACGGCGGCAACGTGTACAGCCGGCTAAGCCGCATCTCCTTGCGCACCATGCTGCCGGAGCCCACCTTCGCACTGCAAAATCCCGCATCACCTGCCGGGCCAACGAACATGCCCGTGTGCGCCACGAATTGCACGAATGAGCTCAATTATTTTGCGCACACTTTGGGTTTGGGGGTGAGATATAAGACGCCGGTGGGTCCCATTCGCATCGATTTCGGCTATCAGCTCAATCGTCCTTCGTTTGTGATTCCGATTCCCTGTCCGAGCAATGCCACAACTTGCCAGATTGGCTCGCTGGGGCAGCAAGGCACAAGACTCCCCGGTTTCCAAATCTTTTTCAATCTGGGGTCGACCTTCTAGTGCGCGGCCTGGCGATGCGCGTTTTTCTGGTCTCGCTGCTCATGGTGAATGCGGCGGGATTGCTGGCATCGCAGGAGATCGTGGACCGCATTGCCGCGCGGGTTGAAAATGACATCATCTTATTGAGTGACATTCGTGTGCTCAGCCGCTACCAGCGATTCCTGGACGGAAAATCGGAAACCGATGCCCACATTCTCGACCGGCTGATCGATCAGTGGATGGTGCGAACCGAGGCCGATGTGTCGCGATTCCCGCACCCCTCCGACGCCGAGATTGACGGCGCCCTGGAGCGTCTGCGGAAGTCGTTCAGCTCCGCAGAGCAATACGAGGTCAGCAGAAAGCAGAGCGGGTTGAGCGATTCGCAAGTGCGGGGAATGCTAGCTTCGCAACTGTACTTGAGCAACTATCTGGACTCGCGCTTTCGCCCTGCCGTGCAAGTCGATCCCCCGGCGATTGAAGATTTTTATCGCAACACCTTCGTGCCGCAGGCCAAGGCTGGCGGGCAGGAACCACCGTCGCTAGATGCCGCGCACGACCTGATTCAGGAAGCGCTGGTGCAGCGCGGAATCAACGAACAGTCAGAGAAGTGGCTTAGGGAAAGCCGCACGCGCCTGCACATCGACATTCTCCTGGAGGGAGGATCTAAATGACCCGCGAGACCCGCGGCCGGAAGTGGCGTTGGCTGCGTCACGTCGCCTGGATTCTCGGCGCCAAGATCTTCCTGATCGTCACGGGTCTGATGATTTTTTTCGGCAGCGGCGCGGGCAACCCATTGTTGAGCCGGCTGCTCATCAGCCGTTTCGAACAGCTGACTGGCGGTAAGGTGGAGTTGCGGAGCGTATCCATTCAATGGCTCGCCATGCAAGCAACCATAAAGGGTGTGGTGATCCATGGGAGAGAGTCCGCGGGGACGGAACCTCTTTTTGCCGCCGAGGAAGTGCGGGCGGGGCTGCGCATCGATTCCTTCTGGGGCCGCCGAATTTCACTGAATGAGCTCGTCGTGCAGAGGCCCCACCTGCACATCCGAGTTGAAAAGAACGGCACGACAAACGTGCCCGCGCCTCGGCGGCCTGCCTCTATAAATAAGCCATGGCGCGACACGCTTTTCCAATTGCACATCCAGCGCCTTCTGCTCGTCGACGGGTGGGTTCTCTACAACAACACCAAGACGCCGATCACCGTACATGGAGGAGATCTGCGGCTGGGGCTGGATGCCGGAGGTACGCTGGACCATCCCTTGTACCTCGGCGACCTGGAGTGGCAGACCACGCAGTTCACCTCGATGCACTATGCGCCCCTGCAGGTTGGTCTGGCAGCGAAATTCACGCTGTGGCGCGAGGGGTTTACCCTCGAACAAGGGGTACTTAGCGCCGGGCGTTCGCATCTCGATGTACAAGCGGAAATGAATGGCTTCTCGGATCCGCAGTGGAGTTTCCGGTACCGCGGCTGGGTCGATCTCCTGGATTTCCGGGAAACCCTGCGTGAGCCTACGGTCCCGACGGGGCGGGTCGATGTGGCCGGAGAAGGCCATTTCGCCGGCGGACAGTACCACGGGAGCGGGAGCTATGGGGGAAAGAACATCGCGCTGCCGTATGCGGACTTTCATGCGACCGGGCTCACTACCCGCGGCAGCTATCGAATTGACAACCGTGGCCTCGAGGTGCCCGATTTTTTTGCCGGCGCTTTTGGCGGCCGGGTAACCGGGCGCGTGACCATGCGTTTCGATGGGCTACAATTTAGGGCCGACACTCATGTGCAAGATGTTAGGCTCGCAGGGGTCCTGCCCTCCATCGAGCATCGCAACTTCCCGATCGACGAACTGCACTGGGACGGACGGATCTCGGCAGACACGGTGGAAACCTGGAGCGGCCCTTTCCGGCACTTCGAGATCTTCGCGAAGAGCGTGTGG
>Ga0209801_1000358_pt1 | contig 31343 bp, 30 predicted proteins | sample GraSoiAngelo_127_FD_185884 | JGI IMG/M metagenome (GOLD analysis project Ga0209801, IMG submission 185884) | Grasslands soil microbial communities from the Angelo Coastal Reserve, California, USA - 14_0927_09_40cm (SPAdes) (version 2) | ecosystem: Environmental > Terrestrial > Soil > Grasslands ... | reverse complement strand
TCGTGCCGTCGCTCGACGTTCGCGGATCACATGTGTCGAACGACCCGGGTCGCTCCCTTATCGCCAGAGCGCGCGCTCTCGTCGCAGAGGGTGCCGAGGAGCTGCATCTCGTCGATCTGGATCGTGCGGAAACCGGCGCCTCGAAGAATCTCGACTTTCTCGCTGAGCTCGCGCGCGAGTCGGGTGTGCGCTGCCGTCTTGCCGGTGGGATATCGCGGATCGACGACGCGCGCCAGGCGATCGATCGGGGATTTGCTGGCGTGCTCTTCTCGAGCGCGGTGTTCGGCGATGACGAGCTGCTGCAGAGCATTGCCTCGCTGGGTGGCGCGGGCATCGTCGAGGTCGAGGCGCGCGCCGGATTTCTCGCGCCGCGCGGTGGCGATGCGGATCTCGTCTCGGTCGCCACCGGCCGCGGCGCTCTCGCGGCGGCGCGTGCCGCGCAGATCGCCGGAGTGCGGGCGCTGTATCTCATCGATGTGACGACGGAAGGGCTGCTCGCGGGCCCGCCGCTCGCTCTCGTCGACGCCGTGCGCGCCGTGGTCGGCCGTGGTGTCGCGCTGCACGCCGGCGGCGGCGTTCGCGATCTCGACGACATCCGCGCTCTCGCACTCCGTGGCGTGGCGTCGGTCGTGATCGGCCGCGCGCTCGCCGAGAACCGCTTCACGATCCGCGCCGCGCGGCAGGCGTCGGCCGCGTGAAGGTCGGCCTCCTGAGCGACATCCACGCGAACCTCGTCGCGCTCGAGACCGTCCTCGCGGAGATGGGACCGGTCGATGCGCTCTGGGTCTGCGGCGACACCGTCGGCTACGGCCCCGATCCATCAGACGTGCTCGCGCTCCTCGTCGAGCGGAAGGCCACCATCGTCGCGGGCAACCACGACCGCGCCGTCGCGGCAGGCGAGGATCTCGACTTCTTCAATCCGCCCGCCGCGGTCGCGGCGAAGATGCATCAAGCGTGGCTGACATCCGCGGAGCGCGAGCTGCTCGCCGGGCTCCCGAGGACCCTCGAGACGAGCGGGGTCACTCTCTGTCATGGGAGCCTCCGCGATCCCCTCTGGGAGTACGTCACCAATCCGAGGAGCGCGGCCGCTTCGCTCGCGCTCGCGAGGACGGCGCACTGCTGCGCCGGCCACACGCATGTCCCCTCGCTGTTTCGGGCCGATACGAAAGGACAGCCCGGCCGCGTTCAGTACGAGATCCCCTACCCACTCGCCCCCCGCGCGTTTGTGAATCCCGGCAGCGTGGGCCAGCCCCGCGATGGAGATCCGCGCGCCGCGTATGCCGTGCTGGACCTTGCGCCGGGCACGGTGACCTTCCATCGTTCGCTGTATCGATTCGATGAAACGCAGCGCCGGATCCGGGAACGAGGTCTTCCGTCGATCTTCGCGGATCGCCTTGCGTTCGGTCTGTGACCTCCTGCTCGTCGCCACTATCACGTGCGGTGGACCGGCGGCGCAGGTGACCGACGCTCAGAACATTCCGTTCACCGACCACGGCTCTACGCAGCAGTCAGGTTACGAGGGCGGGCCGCGCATTGTCGCCGCGACCGACCTGGGACTCACGGGCCTCGGTGGGCTCGCCGCGAGGGACGCCACTCGCCTGTACCTCGCTGCCTTCGCCGGCTCGCAGCGTACGGGCGGCTATGACATCCGCGTCGTGCGCGTCGATCGCTCCGGCGACACGCTGACCGTCCGCGCGATGTTCACGGTGCCGCCGCCCGGCGCACTCACCATTCAGGTGCTCACGTCTCCCGCGCACCTTGTCTCGATAGACCGGCGGGCGGCCGCTTCCGCGCGCGACGTCGTGTTGCTGGACCAATCGGCTGCGGAGCGGGCTCGCGGTACCGTGCCACAATCGCAACCCTGACGTGACAGACGACCAAGGCGATACTCCGAAGGATCGACCAGGCGATCCATCGAACATGAACGACCGACACGAGTCGCCTTCACTCGAGAAGCGGGTGAGCCAACCGGGACGACGCGTAGGCGACCGCTACGTTCGGATCGTCCGGCCGACCGGGAGCGGACTCCGCGGGCACGGCGGCCGCTGGACCGCCACCGAGGAGACCATGGAACCGACTGGCCGAATCGGACAGGCGTGGAACTCGGCCCTGCGCTTTCTGATCGGCAAGCGCCTGGAGACCGAGGCCGAAGGGGAGGAACGCGTCGGCGTCGCAACGGGCCTGCCGATCCTCGCGTCCGACAACATCTCGTCGTCCGCGTACGCGACCGAAGAGGCCATGCGCGTTCTTGCTCTCGCGGGGACGGCGGCCCTCGCGCTCACGATGCCGATCGCGATCGCGGTCGTGTTCGTCCTCGCGATCGTCATCCTGTCGGAGTCGCGCGTCATCCGCGCATACCCAAACGGCGGCGGCAGCTACCTCGTCGCGCGCGAGAACCACGGCGTCATCGCGGGACTCGTCGCGGCATCGGCGCTCCTCATCGACTACGTGCTGACCGTCGCCGTCTCGACTGCCGCCGGCGTCGCCGCGATCTCGAGCTTCGTACCCGAGCTGCACGACTACCGCGTGGTGGCCGGCCTCGCTCTCATCGCATTGCTCGTCATCGGAAACCTGCGCGGCGTGCGCGAGGCAGGACTCCTCTTCGCCGGGCCGACGTACGCATACATGATCGCGATGTACGGGTTGGTCGCGTTCGGTCTCTTTCGGGTCTTTACCGGCGATCCGCCGGCGCCCGTGACGCCGCCGAATCCGTTCCCTCAGGAAGGAACCGGACCGCTGACGCTTCTGCTCGTCCTTCGAGCATTCGCGTCCGGCTCGGTCGGGCTGACGGGCAGCGAGGCGGTCGCGAACGGCGTGCCGAGCTTCCGGCGACCCGAGGAGACGAACGCGATCAAAACCTTGGTCCTCATGGGCACGATCTTCGCGACGATCTTCATCGCGATCACCTGGCTCTCGACGACCATCGGGATCCAGCCGGATATCAGGGAGCAGGAAACGGTCAACAGCATGATGACGAAGGCGATCGTGGGGGCGGGTACTCCCTTCTACTACATCGTTCAGATCACGACGGCGGTCATCCTGTTGCTTGCCGCGAACACCGGCTTCACCGGATTCCCCCGGCTGGCGTCGGTCCTCGCGAACGACCGCTTCATGCCTCGCCATTTCGCGGATGTCGGATCACGCCTGGCTTTCAACTTCGGGATCATCGTCCTTGCGTTGCTCGCCTGCGTGATCCTCGCCGCTTTCAACGGCAGCGTCACGAATCTGGTCCCGCTCTACACGATCGGCGTGTTCCTCGCGTTCACTCTGTCGCAGTCAGGTCTCGTGCGGCGGTGGCGTCGCCTCCGCAATCCGGGCTGGCGGGTCTCGATGGTCATCAATGCCTTCGGAACCTTGGTGACCGGTACCGTCCTGTTGGTCGTCGCGTACACGAAGTTCGAGCACGGCGCTTGGATGGTCCTCGTGCTCATCCCGCTCATCACGGCTCTGCTCTACGGGATCCACCGCCACTACCAGACCGTGCACGACGCCCTCGTCATCACCGGCCCCGAACAGCAGCACGTCCCGGTTTTTCCAGCTCCGCTCGTGATCGTGCCGATCGCCCGCCTCGATCGCGCAGCGCTCCAGGCCCTGGCCTTCGCGGGATCGGTGTCGCCGACCGTAAAGGCGGTGCACATCTCGACCTCGAACGCGAGCGCAGAGGAATTCCGTCGGCGTTGGATGCAGCTCGACACCAACATCAAGCTCGACATCGTCGTATCGCCCTACCGATCGCTGCTGGCGCCTCTTCTCAAGTACATCGACGCGATGGGCAAGTCCGACGACCGGCCGATCACCGTCGTCCTCAGCGAGTTCGTCCCCCGCCACTGGTGGGAGTGGTTGCTGCACAGCCAGACCGCGTTCCGTCTCAAAGCGGCTCTCCTCTTCCGGCCGAACACGATCGTCATCGACGTGCCCTACCACTTCGAAGACACTTCGAACCTCACCCGACGACGCTAAACTCGCGCACTCATGCAACCGAAGCGGATTCTCGTCGCCCTCGCGGGTACAAGCGCGGATCCGGACGTGCTTCGTCTCGTGGCCTCCATCGCAAAGCCCGGCAAAGCTGAAGTGGTCGGCATCCACGTGATCGAGGTGCGGTGGAACCTTCCGCTGGACGCCGTGCTCGAGCCCGAGCTCGACCGCGGCGAGGAGCTTCTGGCGAGCGCTAAGAAAGTCGCCGACCAGGCGGGATTCGAGCTGGATACGGAGCTACTGCAGGCGCGCGACGCCGCGGCAGCGATCGTGGACACGGCCGTGGAACGGAAGTCCGATCTCATCGTCGTCGCCATGCCATTTCGCAAGCGACTGGGGCGGGTGTACGTGGGACGGACCGTGCAGAACGTGTACGTCAACGCGCCGTGCGCGGTGCTCGCGTATCGTCAGGAGGAGACCAGGTGAACGTCGTCATCGTCGGTTGCGGCCGAGTGGGCGGGTTCCTCGCGGGGCTCCTCGATTCAGAGGGCCATCGCGTAAGTGTGGTTGACATTGCGTCGACGAGTCCGGCCCGGGCGGAGCGCGCGTGGTTCCAGCATCTCCCGAGCACCTTCAAGGGTGAAACGATCCTCGGTGACGGAACTGATCTCGAAGTCCTGCGCCAGGCAGGGATTGAACGGGCCGACGCGCTCCTTGCTCTCACGGAAGGAGACAACCGCAACCTCATGGCTGCGCAGATCGCGCAAAAGATCTTCGGCGTCAAGCAGGTCATCGCCAAGGTGAACGACCCCGTCCGGGCGCAGACCTATCGGGAGATGGGGATCAATACGTTCTCACGGACGACCATCCTGGGCACGCTCCTCCACGCGATGCTGCAGGAAGACCGGGAAGTTGGGGAGGTGCTCATGCGCAAGGCGCTTGCGCACGAGGCGGAGCTGGTCCACGAACCGGTCAAAGCCCGATAAGGATGGCGACTCGGTCCACTCGTCGCCATCCATACGTGCACCTCCTGACGGAGGTGCTGTAAAGATGTACTTCGTCGTCGCTGGGGCGGGTGAGGTCGGGTTCCACCTCTCGCAGGCACTTCTCGAGTCCGGGCACGAGGTCACGGTGATCGAGGCCGATCGACGCCGCGCCAATTTCGTCCAAGAGCGCCTCGGTTCGATCGTGATGAACGCGCCGGCCGACGAGGGCCGCGCGCAGATGGAGGCGGGTTGCAGTCGCGCCGACGCGCTCATCGCAGTGACCGGCGACGACGCGAAGAACCTCGTGATCTGCCAGCTGGCGAAGATCCGGTGCCGGACACCCCGCGTGATCGCGCGCGTCAACAATCCCAAGAACGAGATCGTCTTCAAGACGCTCGGCATCGACGAGACGATCTCTTCGACCCGCGTGCTGATGAATGTGATCGAACAGGAGCTGCCTTCCGGGGGCTTCATGCCGCTCATGTCACTCGCCGGCTCAGCGAACGAGCTGATCGAGGCTGAGATCGCGATCGGAACGCCTCCCGCCGGAAAGAACGTCGGGAGTCTTCGCCTGCCGAGCGGTGCGCTCGTCGGCGGGATCATCCGCAAAGGCAAGCTGATGCACGCGGACGACGACACAAAGCTCGAAGTCGGCGATCGGGTCATGGTCTTCTCGCCGACGGCGTCCGAAGGCGAGGTCCGCAAAGCCCTGATGGGCTAGGTCTCGCGCGGGTGGTACGGAACGTCGATCACGATCGTGTCCGGCCGAAAGAGAAGTGCCAGCTTCAACCGGAACGCCGTCTGACTGTGCAGGAAGAACTCCCACCAGTGCCTCGGCACGAACTGGCTCACCACGATCGTGAGCGGCCGGTCGCAATTCCGCCCGACTCTCTCGATGTACGTAAGGAGCGGCGGGACGAGCGACCGGTATGGCGACACGATCACTTCGAGCGGGACGTTTGCCGCCCAGGCGTCCCACCGAACCTGGAACGCAGCAGCGGTCTCGTGACTCGTCGCGATATGCACCGCCCTGACGTGATCCGAGATCGAGGATGCGAACGTCAGCGCGTGCACCGCGGTGCGATCGAGTCGCGCGACCGGGACGATGACCATCGGCTGCGGCAGCTTCGGCAGGTCTTCCCGGAGATCCTCGACCACGAGAGAGTCCTGGGCGGCTGTGTAATGCGAGCTGATGCCGTGCAGCAGCAGCACGAGGAGCGGCATGACGATCAGCACCATCCACGCGCCGTGCTCGAACTTGGTCACCGTGGTGATCGCCAGCACGACGCCGGTCACCACCGCCCCGACACCGTTGATCGCCGCGGTGAGCTTCCACCCGCGCGGCCGTAGGCGGAGCCAGCGCCGCACCAAGCCCGTCTGTGAAAGCGTGAACGCAAGGAACACACCGATCGTGTAGAGCGGAATGAGAGCCGTGACACTGCCGCCGAACGCGACAAGCACGACGCTCGCGAGCGCCGCCAGGACCAGGATCCCGAAGGAGAAGGCGAGGCGTTCGCCGCGATCCGCGAAATGCCGCGGCATGAAGCGATCGTTCGCCAGCACCGCGGCGAGGCGCGGAAATCCGGTGAAGCCGGTGTTCGCGGCGAGCGCGAGGATGACCGCGGTCGACACCTGCACCAGGTAGTAGGGGAACCCGTTGCCGACGAGCGAGCGGGTGACGAGGCTGTTCAGCGTCTCCTGTTCTCGTTGATCCGGCGCGACGCCGAGGGCTTGAGCGAGGAACGTGAGGCCGAGAAAGATCGTGCCGAACGTGAGCGCCATCAGGATGAGCGTCATGGACGCGTTCTTCGTCTCGGGAGGCTTCATGCTCGGAACCCCGTTCGCGACGGCCTCGGCGCCCGTGAGCGCGACCGAGCCCGATGCGAAGGCGCGGAGGATGAGAAGCACCGACAGCGCGGTAACCCCCGCAGCCGGCACGGGGTCTGGCGGGATCGCCGGCGTGGGAACATCGCCCGACACCACGCGGAAGAGCCCATACGCGATGAGGCCGGCCAGCGAGAGAACGTACACATACGTCGGAATGGCGAAGATCATTCCCGCCTCGCGGATGCCACGAAGATTTCCGATGGCGAGTAGGGCGATGAATGCGAGTCCGAGCGGGACCCGCATGTCGTGCAGCGCAGGCGCGAACGACGTGATGGCCGCCACGCCCGCCGCGGTGGAGACCGCGACGGTGAGGACGTAGTCGATCAGGAGCGACGACGCCGCGACGAGGCCGGGCACCCGCCCAAGGTTGTCGCTCGTGACGACGTAGCTGCCGCCCCCGTTGGGATACGCCTTGATGACCTGAAGCTGTGAGAGGACCACGACGGCGAGAACGGCGACGATCGCGAGCGCGATGGGCATCGTGAGCGACAGCGCCGCGACACCGGCGAGCGCGAGCACCCGCATCGCTTCTTCAGTCGCGTACGCCGAGGACGAAATGTTGTCCGACGCGAGGATCGCGTAGCCGGTCGCGACCGAAAGACGCTCCGAGCCCTCCGCCTCAGTGGCGAGAGGCTTTCCGAAAAGCACGTGCCGGATGCCCGCGAAGATCCGACCGGTCTGCCCCGGTGGAACGATCGCGGCGTCGGTCGCTACGTAGTGCCCCTCCGCGCGACGGAAGTCGCGGCGAGGCGAAACGATCCGCACGTAGCGATCGCCTGGCCGACGACCTTGCTTTGGGACGAGCTGTTCGAGCCCGGGAAGGTCCCCGCGCTCGCTCTTCGAGTCCATCCCAATGAGCGTCGTGCCAAATCGCTCAACAGCGTGTCAACGAACGCCGCCGCGCCCTCAACGACGTCTCAAAGCCCGTTAAAGCTCTTCGGAGCGGAAGCGGTAACCCACGCCGGGCTCGGTCACTAGGTAGGCCGGATCCTGCGGATCGCTTTCGATCTTGCGCCGCAGCCGAGCGACATAGACGTGTAGGTAATGCGATTCGTCACCGTAGTCGGGGCCCCAGACCTGTTGCAGCAGCATTCGGTCGGTCAGGACCTTGTTCGGATTGGTGACAAAGACCTTGAGCAGGTCGTATTCGGTCGGTGTCAAGTGGATCGCGCGGCCCGCGACCGTGACCTCCCGCCGTTCGAGATCGATGACGAGCGCTCCGCTCGTGATCCTGGGTTCGGCTCCGGTTCCGGGGCGCGCGACGTGTCGCAGGGCGACGCGGATGCGCGCAAGCAGCTCGTCGATTCCGAACGGCTTGGTCATGTAATCGTCCGCGCCGAGATCGAGCGCGTTCACCTTGTCGGTCTCACCGCCGCGGGCGGAGAGGACGATGATCGGCGTCCCCGACTGCTCGCGTATGCGGCGCACCACTTCGAACCCGTCGCCGTCCGGAAGGTTGAGATCGAGCACGATGAGGTCGGGCTGGCGGCGCTCGTAGCTCGCGAGCGCGTCACCCGCGGTCTCCGCCGTCTCCACTTGGAAGCCGTGGCCGCGCAGGTTCGTCCGAAGCGTTCGGACCATCGATGGTTCGTCGTCGACCACGAGAAGGCGCGCCCCCGACGGCTCGTCCCGCACGGCGTTAGACGACACCGGCCCGCCCCGGGAGCGTGAAAACGATGCGCGTTCCATCGCTCACGCCGCGATCGACCCAGATGGTTCCAGCGTGCGCTTCGACGAGGCGTTTGGCGATAGCCAGGCCAAGCCCGACGCCGCGCGGGCCCTGTCCGGCCCGCGCGAGCCGGACGAACGGTTCGAAGACGCGTTCTGAGTCCCCCGGCGAGATTCCCGGCCCGTGGTCGCGGACTGCGAAGCGAACGTTCGAGTCGTCGCGGCCGACGCTGATCCCGATCTCGGAGCCCGCCGGAGAGAACTTCGCGGCGTTTTCCACCAGATTCGAGAGGACCTGCTGGATCTCCACATAGTCGAGCTCGATCGGCGGCAGATCCTCCGGAACGTCGAGACGCACCGGATGACCCGCGGTGACTGGGCGCATGCGCCCGGCGACGTCCTCCACGAGGGCGCCGACGTCGTGCCATGCCTTGTGCGGCACGAGCGTTCCATTCTCGATGCGCGAGAGATCGAGCAGGCTACCCACCAGGCGGTCGAGCCGCACGGCCTCGTCCTGGATCGCGGTCGCGAACTCGTCGCGCTCGCGCTCCGTCCAGTCGACGTCGCGTTGTCGAAGGCTTCCCGCCGACGCAAGGATCGACGCGAGCGGCGTCCGGAGCTCGTGCGATACGGCGTGGAGCAGCTCCGTCTTGAGATCGTCAGAGCGGCGGAGGACCTCAGACTCCGTCGCGTCCTGGCGAAATCGCGCGCGCTCGATCGTAAGGCCCAGCTGCGCGGCGGCGATCGCGAACACGCGTTCCTCGGCCGGCCCAAACTCTGGCGCTCCGGCTTGAGGCAGCACCGTGAGGCGACCCACGCGCACGCCTGCCGCGACGATCGGCACGAGGCGAGCTCGGCGACCAGCGCGGGCCGTCGTGGGTCCAACAAGGCGGATGGTGCGCGAGGGCCCGGCAGGGTCCATGAGCCGCAGCTCGCTACCCGTTGCTCGAAGGTCGGCGCGCGCCGCATCGTCACGCGCGGCGATCGCGGGGTGCGGGAGGATGTCGGCGTTCGCTTCGATCGACACCGCGTCGAGGTCGAGCGCCGCCCGGAAATGCTCCGCGACCGCGACGAGCGCCTGCTCGAGATTCGGCTCCGCCATGAGGAACGCGGCCTCATAGAGGACCTTCGCGTCGTGCTCGCGGTGCTCAGCCTCCTGCGCGCGGGCCCGTTCGCGTGCCGCGAGCGTTCCGGTGACCACCGCGGTGATCAGGAAGAGCGCGAGCGAGAAGAGCTCCTGCGCGTCGGCCACGACGAGCTGGTGCGTCGGCGGCACGAAGAACCAGTCGAACGTGACAAACGCCAGGACGCTCGCAACGATCGCGGCAACGCGACCGAATGCCACCGCGACGATGAGCACCGCGACGAGATAGAGCATCGAGATGTTCGCGATCTGCGCGCGCCCAGCGATGAGATCGATGAAGGCCGTGGTGATCGCCACGGCCGCGGCGGCGGCGACGAACGGGATCAGACGTCGCATCACACGATTGTCCATTAGCCGGTTATCGCCGCCTCCGTCACGCCGGGCATCGCCAGCCCGGCGGCCACGCTCGTGAACGCCGCGGTGTCTCGCGCGACCGCGTTTGGGACGAGCTCGTGCATGAGCGCCCGGAAAGCTGGGATCGCGCTCGACCCGCCGGTGTACACGACCGCCGTTATCTCGCCCGCCGCGACGCCCGCGTCGCCGACCACGCCCCGCACGAGCGCGGCAGTCTCGTCGAGCATCGGCCGGATGAGATGCTCAAACCGACCGCGGGTGACGCGGGCGTCGACGTCCACGTCGGCGTGGTGGTAGGTGAGGATCGCGGCGGGCACGGTCGAGAGGTCGATCTTTGTCGCATCTGTCGTCTGAAAGATCTCGTACCCGAGCTGGAGCTCGATCGCGCTCCGCAGAGCCGCGAGCTCGCGACGCGGCGCACCCGCACGCACGAGGTCGTCGAGCGCATCGAGGAGCGGCTTCTCGTTCAGCGCGGAGAGCGCGTGCCAATCACGGAGCGCGTTCACGATGTATCGCGGAAGCCGAAGACGCTTCGGTCCCCACTCGGCCCGGGAGCCCAGACGCGGCGCCACCGCATCCTCGATGAGCAGCTCGGTCGCGCGGTCGCCGCCGATCGGACCGCCGGCCGTCGCGAGGACCCCGAGTCCACCGGCGTCACGCCGCACTACGCAGAGGTCGAGCGTGCCGCCGCCAAAGTCGAACACAAGGCTTGTCCCCGGTCCGACATCCGCGGCGTGGGCCGCGGCGATCGGCTCGGCCACGAAGCGAACGTCGCGAAAGCCCGCGAGCTTGGCGGCCGCCCGCAGACGGCCGGTCGCGCGAGCCTCAGCGTCGTCACCGCCGATGAATCTGACCGGGCGGCCGAGCGTGATCGCGTCAGGGGCGGCACCGGTGAGCTCCTCCGCGCGGTTCCGGACATGGACGAGGATGAGAGCAATGAGGTCCTCGAGGCCTTTCGCATCGCCAAACACGTTCGTGCGAGTGTCGAGGGGGTCCCCGAGGAAGGTCTTGAGGGCCTGGAAGAGTCGGCCGGGAGCGCTGGTGTCGGCGAGGATGTATGCCTCGAGGCTCTTGTGGGTGGGGTCGGTCGAGGGTAGGCGTATGCCGAGCAGCTGGACCTCCCTGGTGAGCGGCCCGCGGGTGCGGTTGTCCTGGAGATACGCATCGATGGCCGCTCGCCCGACGATGGGAGTCCCATCCCGCCGGACATAGAGGACGGTGGGCATCGTCTCGCCCGCGACGGCGTCGATGGGGAGGACGCGCACGGAGTCGCCGTCGGATACGGCCAGAGAGGTATTTGAAGTGCCGAAATCAAGGCCAAACCGCACGGGCCGCCAATTATCGGTGGCGCACGGCGGCCCGCCGAAACCCTCTTTACGCGACGGTGGACCCCCCGGCCTCCGGCCGGTGCCCCATCGCGCGCGGGCCCTCGGCGGGCCAGCCGTGCGCTCTTCCGCCCCTCTGCCCTCCTTCCTCGGAATAAAGAGAAGAGTTGACAACGGCATTGATAGGCTTTTAGATATTTCCGTGGCAAGCGCACGACGACCCGTGTACGTCATCAGCATCGCGGCAGGGCTGGCGGGATGCCATCCCCGGACGCTCCGCATTTATGAGGAGGAGGGCCTGCTCGATCCGGTGCGAACGGACACCAACATCCGCCTCTACTCGGACGAAGATCTCGAGCGCGTGCGCGCTATCCGCTACCTCACTCAGACCCGTGGTGTGAACCTCGCCGGAGTGAAGCTCCTGCTCCAGCTCCGCGACGCGGCGGACCTGATGGACGAGATCGCGACCGAACTCGCGCGTGAGGACGCGGAGGCCGAGGCTCAGCAGACGATCGAAGTCACCCACGGGCCGACGACTCGACGACCGCGACTTCGCCAGCGTCAAAAGGGCGTTGAGCTCTAAGAAATTCCATGAAGATCAATCGATCCACGAAGAGCTAGAAGGAAAGAAGAAGTGACCGACCCAGATACGACGAACACCAACACAAGCTCGCAGACGAGCCAGTTTCCGAATGACCTGCCCCTAGTACCGCTCCGTGAGGCGGTCGTGTTCCCGAAGCTGGTGGTCCCGCTCGGGGTCGGTCGCGAGAAGAGCGTCGCCGCGATCAACGCCGCGATGAACGAGGAAAAGCACTACATCGTCCTCGCCGCCCAGAAGGACGCCGAGGTCGATGACGTGGCGCCTGACCAGATCTACTCGGTGGGTACCGTCGCCGAGATCGTTCGCCTCCTCCGGATCCCCGACGGGAGCGCGCAGATCATCGTTCAGGGCATCAACCGCGTGCGCATCAAGAACTACCTGCCGGAGCAGCGGTTCTTCCGCGTGAACTTCGACGTGATCCCGGACGAGATCGGGAACGCGGTCGAGCGGGAGGCCCTTCTCCGGAACGTGCGGGGCTTGTTCGAGAAGTACGTCGACAACGGCGGCTCGATCCTTCCCGAGCTCGCGATGACCGCGAAGAACACCGAGGACCCCGCGCACTTTGCCGACCTCGTCGCGTCGAGCCCCGACCTCACGCTCGAGCAACGTCAGCAGCTCCTCGAGATGCCCGCGGTCGTCGAGCGGCTCAAGTTCATCTCTGTCTTCCTCGCGAAGCAGAACGAGATCCTCGAGCTCAAGGCGAAGATCCAGAGCGAGGTCCAGCAGACCCTCGACAAGACGCAGCGCGAGTACATCCTCCGCGAGCAGATGAAGGCGATTCAGAAGGAGCTCGGTGAGGACGAGGGCGGCGCGGAGCTTCGCGAGATCAAGGAAAAGATCGAGCAAGCCGGTATGCCTGACGCCGTGAAAGAGAAGGCGCTCAAGGAAGTCGGCCGTCTCGAGAAGATCCCGCAGGCCTCCCCCGAGACCGGCGTGATCCGCACGTACGTCGACTGGCTCGTCTCCCTCCCGTGGAGCAAGGCCGCAAGCGACGATTGGGACATCCAGCAAGCCGCCAAGATCCTCGACGAGGACCACTACGGCCTGCCCAAGATCAAGGACCGCATCCTCGAATACATGGCCGTGCGCAAGCTCGCTCCGGGCCTGCGCGCGCCGATCCTTTCATTCGTCGGCCCGCCCGGCGTGGGTAAGACGAGCCTCGGCAAGTCCATCGCGCGGGCGATGGGCCGCAAGTTCATTCGCATGTCGCTCGGCGGCATCCGTGACGAGGCCGAGATCCGCGGCCACCGGCGCACCTACGTGGGCGCGCTCCCCGGCCGAATCTTGCAAAACATGAAGACCGCCGGCGAGGTGAACCCCGTGTTCATGCTCGACGAGATCGACAAGGTCGGCGCGGACTTCCGCGGCGACCCGAGCTCCGCACTCCTCGAGGTCCTCGACCCCGAGCAGAACAACTCGTTCAGCGACCACTACCTCGAGGTGCCGTACGACCTCTCGAAGGTCATTTTCATCACGACGGCGAACGTCGAGGACACGATCATCCCGCCGCTCCGCGACCGTATGGAGATCATCCGACTCCCCGGTTACACCGAGGACGAGAAGATGCACATCGCGAAGGGCTTCCTCCTGCCGAAGCAGCTGAAGCAGCACGGTCTCGAGGAAGGCAAGCTCGTGATGGCCGACGACACGCTCCTCCGGCTCATCCGCGAGTACACGCGCGAGGCCGGCGTCCGCAACCTCGAGCGGGAGATCGGGACGATCAACCGCAAGGTCGCGCGAGCGATCGCCGAGGGCAAGGCCCAGACGGTCGAGGTCAAGCCCGAAGACCTCACGACGTACCTCGGTCCCGAGCGGTACGAGTACGGCCTCGCCGAGAAGGAGGACCAGGTCGGCGCGGCCACCGGCGTTTCGGTGTCCGAGCACGGCGGCGACGTCCTCACCGTTGAGGCGACGATCATGGACCAGGGATCGAAGCAGGAGGAGTTCGTCCTCACCGGCCAGATCCAGAAGGTCATGGAGGAGTCGGCCATCGCGGCGCTCAGCTACGTGCGGGCGCACTACGCGGAGCTCGGTGTGCCGAAGGGCTTCTTCAAGGACCACGCCATGCACATCCATGTCCCGGCGGGGGCCATCCCCAAGGACGGTCCGTCGGCTGGCGTGACCATGGCGACGGCGATCGTGTCGGCCCTGACCGGCCGCAAGGTCCGCAAGGACGTCGCGATGACCGGCGAGATCACGCTCCGTGGACTCGTCTTGCCCATCGGCGGCGTGAAGGAGAAGCTCCTCGCGGCGCACCGCGCCGGGATCAAGATCTTCCTCATGCCGAAGAAGAACAAGAAGGACCTCGTCGACGTACCGCAGGAGGTCATTGACACGGTCGACATCAAGTTCATGGAGACGATCGACGAGGTGCTCAAGGCGGCGCTGTTGCCCGGACCGAACGTGACGCCCGCGCAGATCGAGGCGGCACGTCCGAGCATCACGCCGTCCGCGCCAGCGCACTAATTTCCGGGGGCGGAACCGATGCCGGTCGAGTACAAGGACTACTACAAGACGCTGGGCGTTCCGAAGAACGCCTCGACCGACGACATCAAGAAGGCCTACCGAAAGCTCGCGCGCCAATACCACCCAGACGTCAACAAGAAGGCGGACGCCGAGCGGCGCTTCAAGGAGATCAACGAGGCTCACGAAGTCCTCAGCGATCCCGACAAGCGAAAGCGATATGACACTGTCGGACCTGAGTGGGAGCAGTTCGCGCAAGGGCGCGGACGTCCCTCGGGGACCGGCGGCTTCCAGTACGTGTACACGGGACAGCCGGGCGAGAACCCGTTCGGCGACGATGCGAGTGGGTTCTCCGACTTCTTCCGCACCCTCTTTGGACAAGCCGCGAACGGCGGGTTCGCCGACGCGGACGACGTGTTCGGTCGCACACGTACGCGGACGCGATCGCGCGCTAGACAAGGCGAGGATGTCGAGGGCGAGGTCGAGGTCACTCTCCCGGAGGCCTACAAGGGCACCGAGCAGGTGATCCAAATTTCACGAGACAATGGCGGGCCGCCCAGGCGGCTCACCGTGAAGATCCCGCCGGGGGTGAAGGATGGGCAGCGGATCCGCCTTGCGGGGCAGGGGAATCCGGGCGTGGGCGGAGGTCCGCCCGGCGACGCGTACCTCCGCGTCCGCGTGAAGCCGCATCCTTTCTTCACGCGCGATGGCGACGATCTCCGCGTCGACCTACCGGTCGCGATGCACGAAGCGATGCTGGGCGGGGAAGTTACCGTGCCCACGCTCAAGGGTCGGGTCTCACTTCGCATCCCGCCCGAAACGCAGAACGGGCGCACTATTCGTCTCGCCGGCCAGGGGATGCCCCGCGCGGGCGGCGGCCACGGGGATCTCTACAGCACCGTCAAGGTCGTCATGCCGACGAAGCTCAACGAAAAAGAGCGCGAGCTTGCGCGCGAGGTCGCCACGGCGCGCAGCGGGGAGAACGTCAGGAGCCACCTCCTCTAAGAGGCGAGCGGTTCCGGATTGAGGTTGTTGAGTGATCGATCCAAATAAGCTCACGGAAAAGTCGCAGGAGGCGCTTGTCGCCGCGCAGCAGAAGGCGCGCGACGAGGGCCACGCGCAGCTCGACGTCGAGCACATCGCGTCCGCGCTGGTTGACCAGGCCGGCGGCATCGTGCCGAGTGTCCTCACCGCGCTCGGCATCCAGCCCGCGCAGCTTTCGACCGCGCTCGCGACGGAGCTCCAGCGCCAGCCGAAGGTGAGCGGCAACGTGCAGCTCTCGGCCTCCGGGCGGCTCGGCCGCGTCTTGCAGCAGGCCCAGAAGGAGGCGCAGTCCCTCGGTGATGAGTACGTCTCCACCGAGCATCTCCTCCTCGCGATGACCGAGGACCAGGGCTACACCGGGCAGGCCCTGAAACGGCTCGGCGCGACGCACGAGCGCGTCCTGAACGCGCTCAAGGACGTGCGCGGCAACCAGCGTGTCACCGACCAGAACCCCGAGGGCAAGTACCAGGCGCTCGACAAGTACGGCCGTGACCTGACCGAGCTCGCACGCAAGAACAAGATCGATCCCGTTATCGGCCGCGACGAGGAGATCCGGCGTGTCATCCAGGTGCTCTCGCGGCGCACCAAGAACAATCCCGTGCTCATCGGCGAGCCCGGCGTCGGCAAGACCGCGATCGTCGAGGGACTGGCTCAGCGCATCGTGCGCGGCGACGTTCCCGAGGGTCTGAAGGACAAGCGCGTGTTCGCGCTCGACATCGGCTCGCTCCTCGCCGGTGCGAAGTATCGCGGCGAGTTCGAGGAGCGGCTCAAGGCGGTGTTGCAGGAGATCGCGAAGAGCGAGGGCCAGATCATTCTGTTCATCGACGAGCTACACACCGTCGTCGGGGCCGGCGCGGCCGAAGGCGCGGTCGACGCCGCGAACATGCTCAAGCCGATGCTCGCGCGTGGCGAGCTGCACACGATCGGCGCGACCACCCTCGACGAGTACCGCAAGCACATCGAGAAGGACGCGGCGCTCGAGCGTCGCTTCCAGCCGGTGTACGTCGGCGAGCCCACGATCGAGGACACGATCTCAATACTTCGCGGCCTACGAGAGCGCTACGAGAACCACCACGGCGTGCGGATCCAGGACGCTGCGCTCGTGGCCGCGGCCACTCTGTCATCGCGCTACATCACCGATCGCTTTCTTCCGGACAAGGCGATCGATCTCGTGGACGAGGCCGCGTCGAAGCTCCGCATGGAGATCGACTCGATGCCCGCCGAGCTCGACGAGGTCGAGCGCGCCATCACGCGGCTCGAGATCGAGCGCGAAGCGCTGAAGAAGGAGACCGACGCCGCAAGCAAGGAACGTCTTGGGAAGCTCGAGCGCGAGCTCGCCCACGCGAAGGAGGAAGCGAGCGTGCTGCGGGCGCACTGGCAGCAGGAGAAGGCCGCAATCACCGAGATACGGGAGAAGCGGCAGCAGCTCGAGGCCATCCGCGCCGACGTCGAGCGCGCCGAGCGCGCCGCGGACTATGCGAAGGCGGCCGAGCTCAAGTACAGCACCGTCGCCGGTGTCGAAAAGGAGATCGCGCGCGCTGAGAAGCGGCTCGCAGACTTGCAGAAGAACCAGAAGATGCTCACCGAGGAGGTGACGCCAGAGGACATCGCCGATGTCGTCGCCAAGTGGACCGGTATCCCGGTCACGAAGCTCCTCGAGGGCGAGGTCGCCAAGCTCCTGCGGATGGAGCAGAACCTGCACCAGCGCGTCGTTGGCCAGGAGGAAGCCGTCACGGCGGTGGCGAACGCGGTGCGTCGCGCCCGCGCCGGAATGCAGGACCCGAACCGTCCTCTCGGTTCGTTCCTGTTCCTCGGTCCGACCGGCGTCGGCAAGACCCTGCTCGCGAAGGCCCTCGCCGAGTTCCTCTTCGACGACGAGAAGTCGCTCGTGCGCCTCGACATGTCCGAGTACATGGAGAAGCACACCGTGGCGCGGCTCATCGGCGCGCCACCCGGCTACATCGGTTTCGAGGAGGGTGGCCAGCTGACCGAAGCCATACGGCGCCGCCCGTACTCAGTCCTCCTGCTGGACGAGATCGAGAAGGCGCATCCCGACGTCTTCAATGTGCTCCTGCAGATCCTCGACGACGGCCGTCTCACTGACGGCAAGGGCCGAACGGTCGACTTCAAGAACGTCGTGATCATCATGACGAGCAACGTCGGCTCGACGTTCATCACCGAGCTCGCGGAGCAGCAGGACCTCCTCCGCAAGCGCGTTATGGACGCGCTGCGCGGCCAGTTCCGGCCCGAGTTCCTGAACCGCGTCGACGAGATAGTCATCTTCAAGAACCTCGTGACGCAGCAGCTCATGGAGATCGTCGGGAAGGAGACACGGATCCTGGCGCGGCGTCTCCTCGAGCGGAAGATCACCCTCGAGCTATCCGACAACGCGAAGTCGCTCATCGCCAAGGAGGGCTTCGACCCGGTCTACGGCGCGCGCCCGATCAAGCGCACGATCCAGCGGCTCATCATCGACCCGCTCGCGCAGAAGGTGCTCTCCGGAGAATTCAAGGAGGGCGACACCGTCTTCGTCGATGCGCAGGACGGCAAGGCCGTCTTCTGGAGCGAGCAGTACGCGCAGCAGAAAGCCGAGGAGACCTCTCCTAACGGCGGTCGCGAGCCCGCGGCCGCTGGCGGTCGCGGCAGACGGGTGAACTAGAGACCGCTCGCGCCGGGCGCGATATACCGGAGTGGTGGGACGGCGTCTTGTCGTGCTCGCGATCGTTTTGGCGTCGTGCGGTGGGACAACCGCGGCGCCTCCTGCCCCGTCGCCTGCCGTCGCCGCGACCGCGAGCCAGCCCGCCGCGTCCCCGACCGCCTCGCCGACGGCACGACCGATTGCCGCGGTGCTCGAGGGCATCGATCCCGCGAAGCTGAACGACCACATGGTCGCGCTCGCTTCATTCGGCTCGCGTGACGTGCGCAACCCGAATCATGCGAAGGCCGTGGCGTATCTCAAGGAACAGCTCGGCGCGATCCCCGGCGTCACGGTACGGTCGCACTTCGGCACGTACCAATCGCTTCCGCTCGAGAACATCCTCGCGTTCATCGACCCGCTTGGCCCGGCACCGGATCAAGGGTGGGTCATGATCTGCGCCCACTACGACTCGATCGCGAGCTTCCAGCCAGGTTGGACCCCCGCGAAGGCGGCGACGATGGCCGCGCCGGGTGCGGACGACAACGGAACGGGTACCGCAGCTCTTTTGGAGTACGCGCGGGTGCTCGCGCAGGAGCGCTTTACGCTCCGGCAGCGGATCGTTCTTGCCTTCTTCGACGGCGAGGAGCTCTTCTTCAAGGGAAGCGCTTCGTATCTGGGATCGCTCGATACGCCGGCGCCCTATGCCGCCGTGATCAACATCGACATGGTGGGGTTCAACCCGATCGCCGACCGGCTCGACCTCATCTACTACACGAACGAATCGGCCGCTCTTCGGGACCGAGTGATTTCCGCGAATGATCGCTATGCGATCGGCGTAACGCCACTCGTGCCGCAGCTCGCGACGAGCGGCGCGACCATTCTCGACGCGGCGCCGTTCGGCCTCGCCGGGATTCCCGCGGTCGCGCTCGTCCAGCGGTACGGCGAGAACGATGCGACTTTTCCCGGGAACTACACCTTCCACACGGTGAACGACACGCCGGACAAGGTCACGAACAAGCGACTCTGGTTGAAAGCCGCGAAGCTCACGCTCGCGACTGCGCTCGAGCTCGCCCGCTAAGCGCGCACCGCTTCGCGCCGAACGCGCCACGACTTCCAGGTCCACGCCGCGCCGGCAATCGCGAGGATCGTCCATCCGACCCAGGACACGAGCACGCCGAACGCGACGTCAGCCCGGACCGTGATGGTCGTCTCGTCCTGGATCGCTGCCCAGCCTATGGCCGCGGCGCAGTACGGCATCCCGGCCGCGATGACCAGCACCCCGATGGAAGCCCAGAGCCGGACGGAACCAATTCGCATCCCGGCCGAGCCTAGGGAGCGCTCTCACGAGACGAGGCTCAAAGCGGAATAAATTCGGTGCAGGAACCGGCTCGGAACGGTCGCAAGCCTTCTCGTGTCGACAAATCCGGCCTCGCTCGCGAGGTCCTTCCATGTTTCAAAGGACAGCGGATGCGGTACCCAGGTGTTGCCGCGGTCGCTGTCGTACTCCACCAGGATGAGCCGTCCACCGCTCTTGAGGTAGCCGCGCACGAGAGCGAGCACTCGTGTCTTGTCTTCGACGAAATGAAGCGAGTTCGCCATAACGATCCCGTCGAGGTCACTGAGCTCGAGGCGCCGGGTGAAGTCGGCGACCTGGACGCGTAGCTCCGCTTGCGGGACCGCCGAGACGAACGCGGTTCGCAGCTCTGCCAGCGCGCCGCGGTCGCGGTCGATCGCGTATATGACACCGTGCGGGCCGATGAGGTCGGCAAGCGCGAGAGTGAACGCTCCCGTCCCGGCGCCGAGATCGGCCCATGCGCCGCCCTCGCCTTGCGTGATGCCGCGCGCCAGGAGCGCGACGTGATCCTGGTGGTTCACGACGACCCGAGCTCGCTCTCGCGCCAGCCATCGGTCGAAAGCGCGAGCGTCACCGGTCCATCCGCCTCCAGCCTCACGAGCATCGTCGCGCCGAACCGGCCTTGACGGACCTCGATGCCGTTGCCGCGAAGAGCGCCGCAGAACGCGTCAAAGAGGCGCTTCCCGAGCTCGGGTGGCGCCGCCGCTGTGAAATCGGGTCGCCGGCCGTGTCGAGCGTCGCCGTAGAGCGTGAATTGGGGCACCGCGAGCACCACCCCGCCCACGTCCGCGAGTGACCTTTGCATCTTGCCCGCCTCCTCGAAGATGCGTAGGCCGGCGATCTTGGCGGCAAGACGTTCGCCGTCCTCTGGGCGGTCGTTCGCGCCGACCCCGACGAGGACCACGACACCGGATTTGATCTCGGCAACACGCTCTTCGGCTACGTCGATAGTGGCGGACCGAACACGCTGAACGATCGCGCGCGTTAGCCGCCTACCCCCAACGGAAGCGTCACTCCAGCATCCAAGGGTTGTCGCCGCGGACAACGGTCTCGACCTCCGGCGCGGAGAGGTGGCCGGGGGTGAACACCGTCATGTTCTTACCGAGCGGAAGGCGCGTGATGAACGTCACCTTCCCGAAGCGATAGCCGTGCTGGAACAGGAACGGCGTGCCGTCGATCTCGAGTCTCTGCCGATGGGCTGTCGAGGTCGCCGGCACTCTCGCCAGTATGGCCTTTAGAGATCCGGCCAGGGATCCTCGGGGAAGCCCAGGGTCGGAAGTCCCCAGGGATCCTCGGGGAAGACCGTCGCGGGCACCTCGATGACGGTCGGAGCGGGATCGACGACGAGGGTTTGGGTCGGGATCTCGTCGGCAAACGCGACGGTTCCGAGCAGCCCGAGACTCAGGATCGCCATGACGAGTGCTGTCAGCACACGCGAGCGGAACGGTCTCATCTCGTTCTCCCCACATTGTCCGCGCCGACAGCGGCCAGTATTGTTCCAGCAGTCTAGAGAATCCGGATCGCTGGGCGTACTGTCAGTTCGGTCTAGACAGGGGAGCGTCGGTGGCGAGTCTGCCTGAAGCAGTTCAGAAGCCGGTGACCTTGGGCGAGCGGGTCCGCGCCGCTCGACACGCCCTGGGGCTAAGCCAGGCGCAGCTTGCCGGCGACGAGCTTACCAAGGGCTTTATCAGTCAGGTGGAGGCGGGCCTCGTCCGTCCGTCCCTCCGCTCCCTGCAGATCATCGCCTCCCGGCTCGGCCGAAGCCTCGACTACTTCATCGGCGACGAGTCGCTCGCGGGTGCGAAGCGGCGCGTTTTCCATCGTCTGGCGGCACAGGCCGCGATCGAACGCCACGATTGGGCGGCCGTCCGCCGCGAGGCGAGCTCAGCGCTGGCCCTGCAGGCGCAGGCCGGCGAGCGCGCCACCCTTCTCCGCTACCTCGCCTCGGCCGATGCTGCCGAAGGGAAAAGAGAGCAGGCGTTCGAACGGCTGGCCGAGGCGATGTCGCTTGTCGATGCGAACAGCGACGCCACCGAGCTCGCTGAGCTGCTCCACGCCCGCGGTGTGCTGTACGTGGAGCACGGCCAGCTCGCGGCCGGCGCCGAATCGCTCGAGGCCGCGCGCGACGTCATGGAGCAGCGCGAGATCACCGACCCGCGTCTCCGCGCGAGGACGCTCGTCCATCTCGGCACCGTCTACCGCCGGCTCCACCGCACGGTGAAGGCCCTCGCCACGTACGAGCTCGCGCTCGCCGTGGCGTCGCGATCCAGCGAGCTGCGCCTCGCCGCGCAGAGCTACATGGGTGTCGCCGTCGCGCTCTACGACGCGGGCGAGCTCGACGGTGCGATCGGCAACTACCAGCGCGCACTCGGATTGCTCGAGCGCGTCTCCGACACCACGGTGGAGCTCTCCGTCATGCAGTCGCTCGCGACGGTGCAGTTCGAGCACGGCGACATGAACGCCGCACGCGAGACGGTCGATCGCTGCAGCGAGCGCGCCGCGCTCGCCGGCGATGTCCGTGTGGGCGCGATCGTCGACGTCCTGCGCGCGCGGATCACGCTCGAGGAAGGCGATTCCGAGAATGCGCTTCGCCTTGCCGAGAGCGCCGGAGCCCGCCTTGCCGATCTTGGCGACCACCGCCAGCAGGCCGACGCGCTGCGCGTCGGCGCCGCAGCCGCTCACGCGCGTGGCGACTTCGGCTCGTCCGACCAGTCGTACCGCAAGGCGATCGAAATACTTGCTTCGATCGAGGACCATCCGGATCTTTCGACGCTCGCCGCGGAGTACGCGCAAAAGCTTCGAGCGCGCGGCGATCTGGAGTCCGCGTTCGCGTACCTCGAGCTCGCGCGCGATCCCGCCGCCTCGCGCCCGGCGTCCTGACCGCGTAGCGCCGTAGCATCGGGGGCGTGCCCCTCGATGCCCTCGCCGTCGGCAACGACGCCATCGCGAAGGTCCTCGACGAGATCGGCGACCTGATCGAGCTCAAAGGCGAGAACGTCTTTCGCGCGGTCACCTATCGGGCCGCAGCGCGCTCGATCCGCGATCTGCGCGAGCCGCTGACGAAGCTCGTCCAGGAGCGCCGGCTCAAAGAGATCCCGAAAGTCGGATCGTCGGTGGGCGAAGCGATCGAGCAGATCGTCGCCACGGGCCGATCGAAGCGTCACGACGAGCTTCAAGCCGCCGTCCCGCCGGGTCTTCTGACGCTGTTGCGGGTGCCGGGTGTAGGCCCGGCCACCGCGCGGACCATCTACGAGGGCTTGAAGATCACGACGATCGAGGAGCTCGAGGAAGCCGCGAAAGACCACCGCCTTCAGCAGCTTCCGAAGATCCAGGCGAAGACCGAGGAGAACATTCTCCGCTCGATCGCGGCCCTGAAGCAACGCACTGGCCGCTCGCTGCTCCACGAGGCTCGGGCGGCCGCCACGACGATGGTCGACTACCTCCGCGCGGAGACCGGTGTCGTCCAGATCGCGATCGCGGGCAGCCTCCGTCGTTACAAGGAGACGATCGGCGATGTCGACATCGTCGTCGCGGGCGACGACGCCGCACCGATCTTCGAGGTCTTCGCACGCGGCCCCAGGGTCGAGCGTGTGCTGGCGCGCGGCGACACGAAATGCTCGGTCATCGTTGACCGAGGGCTGCAGATCGATCTGCGTGTCATTCCCGCGCGTTCGTTCGGCGCTGCTCTCCTCTACTTCACGGGCTCGAAGGAGCACAACGTGCGCCTGCGCGGGCTCGCCCTCCGCCGAAAGCTCCTTCTGAACGAGTACGGCCTCTATCGCGTGGGCGCGGAGGCGCGCGGTCAGGAGATCGCGTCGGTCACGGAGGAGGAGGTCTACGCCGCCCTCGACATGGACTTCATCCCGCCGGAGCTCCGCGAGGATCGCGGTGAGGTCGACGCCGCCAGAGCGCATGCGCTTCCGACGCTGGTCGAGGTCGCACAAATCCGTGGCGACCTGCACACCCACACGAACTGGACCGACGGCCGCGATCCTCTCGCCGATATGGCGCGGCGGGCCCGCGCGAAGGGCTACGCATACATCGCGGTGACGGACCACTCGCCGGGTCTCGGCATGACCAACGGCCTATCGCCCGAGCGGATCGAGGCGCGGCTCGCCGAGGCCGCGCGCCTGAACGCGGAGCTCGCGCCGTTCCGCATCATCGTCGGCACCGAGGTCGACATCCGCGCGAACGGGGCGCTCGACTATCCGGACCAGCTTCTCGCGAAGTTCGACATCGTGAGCGCCTCCGTGCATTCCTCATTCGCGCAGACGCGCGATCAGATGACCGCGCGTGTCGTCGGCGCGATGCGTCACCCGCTCGTGACGGCGCTCTCGCATCCCACCGGCCGGCTTCTGGAGAAACGCGAGCCGCACGCGGTCGACCTCGACAAGGTGATAGACGCGGCGGTCGAGACCGGGACATGGATCGAAGTGAACGGCGGACCCGAGCGCCTCGATCTTCCGGATACGTGGATTCGCAAGGCGGTCGAGCGCGGCGCGACGCTCGCCACGAACTCGGACGCGCACGCGATCGAGGAGCTCGATTGGATGGACCTCGCCGTGGGGACGGCGCGACGCGGTTGGGCGGCCCAAAGTAATCTCGCCAACGTGAGCAGTCTCGACGCGATGCTCGCGTTACGGAAGAAGCGCTGATGCCGCGCGCTCGGTTCGTCGTTCGCGGCTCCGTGCAGGGCGTGAACTTCCGCGCCAGCGCGGTGCGCGAGGCCTTACGCCTTGCGATCACTGGTCGCGTGTGGAACAGCGACGACGGATCAGTAGAACTGGTCGCGGAAGGAAGCGGTGGCGCGCTCGCGGCGCTGCAGAGCTGGTTGAACGACGGTCCGCCGGGCGCGGATGTGACCGAGGTGTCCAGGACCGAGCTCGGCGGGAAACCGCACTACGAAGGCTTCAACATCACCTGGGGCGCGCCCAGAGACGATTAGCGGCGGCGCCTTCTTTTGCGGCCGGGCTTCGGAAAGTAGGCCTGACGGCGGCGCTCTCGCTCCCACGCGGCCTCGCGCGGCGGCAGGTACGTCCAGTACAGGTACACGACGAGCGCGACGTTGGCGGCGATTGACAGCACGAGCACCCAGAAGGGCACGCCCTGCCGAAGCAGCACCAGGTACCAGATGAGGAAAACGACATTGCTCCAGAAAGCCCAAGGTCGGACGCCGATTTCGGGCGGAGGCGTCGTTCGGCTCCGCCAGTTGTACCAAACGATGTTCGCGATGAAGGACACGACCACCGCGATCACGGCGGGCCAATAAAAACGGGATTCGCTGTTGAATGGCTGGAAGAAGCGATCAACGAAGTGCTGGGGATCGAACGGCATGGACTGGCTATACTAGTCGCGCTGCGAGCCCTCCTCTCTGTCTCTGATCGCACCGGACTCGACGCGTTCGCGCGCGGATTGCAGAACCTCGGATGGGAGCTCATCGCCACCGACGGGACGCGGGCCGCGCTCGCCGCCGAGGGCATTACGTCGCGCTCAGTCGAAGACGTGACCGGCCAGCCATCGCTTCTGGGGGGACGTGTGAAGACCCTCCACCCGAAGATTCATGCCGCGCTCCTCGCGCGCCGCGACGATCCGACGCATCGCGAGGAGCTCAAGCGCGAGGGCATCGAGCCGATCGACCTCGTCGCCGTCAACCTCTATCCCTTCGCGGAGCACGCGGCCGCGGGAAAGAGCGGCGGCATGCTGCTCGACCAGATCGACATCGGCGGCGCCACGATCCTCCGCGCCGCGGCGAAGAACTACGAGCACGTTGTCGTCGTCGCGCGGCCGGAGCGTTACGCCGCGGTGCTCGACGAGCTGAAGCTGCGGAGCAACGTCTCGCTCGAGACCCGTCGCGTGCTCGCCTCCGAGGCCTTCAGCCATACGGCGGCGTACGACGCGGCGATCGCATCGCGCTTCGCGAGCGAGGCCGGGGTGCAGTTCCCCGACGAGCTGACGCTCTCGCTCCGCAAGGTCCGCGACCTGCGCTATGGCGAGAACCCGCACCAGCAGGCCGCGATGTACGCGGTGCGCGGTGAAGATGGCGCGATGACGGCGATGCAGCAACTGCACGGCAAGGCCACGAGCTTCAACAACATGCTGGACATCAACGCGGCGTGGCGGGTCGCGATCGACTTCGCTCAACCGACCGTCGCGATCATCAAGCACCAGAACCCGTGCGGCATAGCATCGGACAACGAGATCACGAAGGCGTACCGGCGCGCTTTCATGTGCGACTCGGTCTCGGCGTTCGGCGGGATCGTCGGAGCGAACCGGATCGTGACGCGCGAGCTCGCCGAGGCCATGGAGGGGACGTTCTACGAGGCGATCATCGCGCCCGGGTATGAGGACGAGGCCTTGCCCATCCTTCGGCAGCGAAAGAATCTGGAGATACTCGCGGTTCCCGGCCACGCGATCGTCGGTGGACGCCTCGCGCGCAAGGACGGCGGCGCGTTCGATTACAAGCGCATCGCCGGCGGCATGCTGGTGCAGACGCCTGACGAATCCGCGGTCGACGAGGGCAACTTCAAAGTGGCCACGGAGCGCACGCCGTCACTCGAGGAGCTCACCGACCTCCTGTTCGCGTGGCGCTGCGTGAAGCACGTGACCTCGAACGCGATCGTCCTCGCGAGGGGGCTCGCTACGGTCGGCGTCGGGCCCGGCCAAATGTCACGCGTCGTGGCGGTCGAGACCGCGGTGCGTAAGGCGGGCGAGAACGCGCGGCTCGCGGTCATGGCCTCGGATGCGTACTTCCCGTTCCCCGACGGCATCGAAGTCGCGGCGCGCGCGGGCGTGACGGCGATCATCCAACCCGGCGGCTCGCTCCGCGACGCGATGATGATCGACACCGCGAACAAGAACCACATGGCGATGCTGTTCACCGGGCGACGTCACTTCAAGCACTGATCGTCGCGCAGCCAGCGGGGCGCAGGTGCAGCCCGGGGTCTTCCTCACTCGGCCCCTCGTGGGATCGCAATGTCCGGCCGTCTAGGGGCCGCTCGCTCGGAAGACCCCGGGCTGCCTTCGTCGCGCGGCAGGGCGCGCCGAGTCGAGTGCTCGTTGCAGGACCGCCCGGTTCTCATCGAGATACGCCGCGTCGCGTTTCATCCGCGCCGGGACGTCCCAATCAGCCAGCTTCATCGAGCCCTTGTCCCCGAGGCGCGCCTGCTCCGCGATGAACTCGCCCACGAAGAGCGTCCGCTCCTTCAGCACGTCGAGGAGCGACGCACGGTCCAGCAGACCGTAGGCATCACAGAACAAACGAAGGCGCCGCGCTCGCTCTTCGATCGAGACTGCCGGCCTATGTGACAACAGCGGGACCCACGAGTACGCACTGTTCGTGATGTCCCAGAGGCGAGTCCCTGGACCGGCCATGTCCCAGTCGAGCATCACCGCGAGACGACGCTCGCGGAAGAGCGCGTTCCACGGCGCCCAATCGTTGTGACAGATGATCTCGTGGGCCATCGGTGCAACGAATCGCCATCGCGCTCCGGCGGGCGGCTCAAAACCTTCGACGAGGTCGTGGTAGCGACGGAGCAGACGCGCACCCTCGGCCAGGTGATCGTCGTCCGTGACCCAGTCCGGGGCCGGATCGGGCCAGCCCGGATGCGCATCGCCCTCGACGTACTCGAGCATTTCGCGGCCCTTTGGGTCCATCCCTCGGGCGCGTGGCGCTTCGAAGCCGGCGTTCTCGAGGAAGCGAAGCAGCGCGTGGACCGCCGGAGTCCAGGGACCCGCGCGTCGCCTCACCGTGTCGCCGACGCGCGTCGCGTCGCTCATGTTCCCGCCGATGAAAGGCTCTTCGAGCATCGCGGACGAGGCTACGCCAGCTCATCGCGCGCTACTCTCGGTTACGTGCTCGCCGTCGCGCCCGCGGATCTCGCAAAGCTGCCGTCCACGCCTGGGGTCTATCTCTTCATCGACGCGCGCGGGCATCTGCTCTACGTCGGGCGCGCGTCGAACCTGCGATCGCGTGTCCGGAGCTATTGGAACACCGGCCTCGATCGGCCCAGACTACGTGGGATGGTCCGCCGGATCCGGCGTGTCCTCGCCGGTCCGTGCATATCCGAGCACGAGGCCGCGCTGCTCGAACGAACACTCCTCGAGCGCCTCGACCCGCCGTTCAATCGAACGACCGGTTTCGAGACGGTCGTCGGCGTTCGGTTGAGCTCGACGCCACCGGGCATCGCGGCCGTCGTCGACCTTGCTCCAAGAATCGATCGAGTCTTTGGCCCGTACCTCGGCTGGGCGCCGACGTACGCGGCCGCGTCCGCGCTCATGCGGCTCTTTCCGGTGCACTTCTGCCGCCCTCCCGGAGAGTTGGACAGCATCGAGCGGGATCTCGCTCGGATCCGCGGCGTCGGAGAGCACGATCTCGACGATCTCTCGCAGCGGGCGGCGAATGTATTGGATCGCGACCGGTCCGCCGTGATCGATGCCGTCGACCGCGTGCGACGGGAGCGCGAGCACGCTTCGGAGCTGTGCCTCTACGAACGCGCGTCGGAGCTCCAGCGTCAGATCGACGGAATTCTGTGGATCACGCAGCGACAGGATGTAATGCGGCTCGGCGACAGCGGCGACCGGTGGATCGCTGACGAATCGCGGATCGATGCGGTCGTCGAGGCGATCGGCTGACTCAGAATTGACGATGACCGTGATGCGCGCAGTGCCTTATGTCGCTTTTGTGGTCGCCGCTGCCCTTGTGGTGGGATATCTCGGGCCGCCAGGTCTGGTTCTCGTCGGAGTCTTCCTGCTCGCAGGTCTGACCTCGGCCGCCATCCTCTTCCGGGCTCGCCACTAGGCGAGCTCGATGTAGCGGAACGCCTCCGCGGCCGCCAGGTCCCAGGTCGAGCCTGTGGTTTTCGCCCACCAGCGCATGCGCTCGGCAAAACCCTTGCGGCCACCGACTTGGCTCTTGTGCGCTTTGAGCGCGGCGATCTTTCCATCGATCGACCCCGAGATGTCGAACCAGATGTTGGGGTCGCGCGTTCCGAAGAGAAGCACACGCGACACGCGGTGGTGCTTGAGACCGCCGGTCAGCTGCTCTGGGAAGAAGAGGTGGTCCCGCGCGGCGATCACCCCGTCGAGCCCGCTCCATCCGGCGACGCGATGGTCGGGATGCACCTGGTAGTGACCCCACGGATCGTTCGTGAAGACCACGTCGGGCTTGTGCTCGCGGATGGCCAGGCACACCTCGGCGCGCAGCTGCATCGTCGGCTCGAGCTCACCATCCTGGTGCCCGAGGAAGACGAACTCCTTCACGCCGATCGCTTCGCCGGCCGCGCGTTGCTCGCGCTGCCTCGTTTCGGCCATCTGCTCCGCCGTCATCTTCGGGTCATGCGTGCCCTTCTGCCCGCTGGTGATCACGCAGTACGTCACGTGTGTCTCTGCCGCGCGGATCCACGAGGCGAGCGTGCCGGAGCAGCCGAAGTCGACGTCGTCCGGATGGGCGAAGACGGCCATCGCCCTCTTCGGAATCGCGAACGCCGGCGCCACTAGACGTTCACCTTCCGTTCGTCGAGCACGCGATCGTAGAGATCGACGATCCGGTCGCCGACGCGACGCCAGGTGAAGTGCTCGGCGCGCTCGCGCGCACCGTGCGCGAGGTGCATGCGGAGGCGCGCGTCGGTCAGGACCTGCGTCATGGCGTCGGCGAGCGCCTGGTAATCGCCGGCCGGCACGAGGAGTCCCGACCTCCCGTTCTCGATCACTGTCTGCAGTCCGCCGACGCGAGTGCCGACGACCGGTGTGCCGCACGCCATCGCCTCGAGCGCCACCAGTCCGAATGACTCGGTGAGCGACGGTACCGCGCAGAGGTCCGCGGCAGCGTAGTAGAGGGCGAGATCTTCCTGTCCCCGCGAGCCGACGAACGAGACGTTCGACTCGAGCCGGTGCTCGTGCACGAGGCGCCGGAGCTCGAGGATCTTCTCGGTCTCTGGTGCGTCGTCGCCGGGGTCAAGAGCACCGCCCACGACGAGGAGACAGATGTCGCTCCGCATGTCGGGATGACGTTGAAACAGGAGACCGAGCGCGCGCAGGAGCACGTCGATCCCCTTGATCTGCTCGATTCGACCCACGAACAGGATGAGCCGCTCGCACTGGTCGCGCCCGAGCTTCTCGCGTGCATCGGCCTGTCGGACCGGATGGAACAGGGTCGGATCCACACCGCAGGGAATGACCGCCACGCGTGAGGCGTTCGCGCGGTAGAGCCGGCGCAGCTCGCCGAGCTCGATCTCGCTCGCCGCGACGACGGCCGCCGACTTCTTCACTGCCTCGCGTTCGATCTCGATCCGGATGTCGCTTTCGCCGTCGATGTCCTCATCCATGACCTCGCGCTTCACGAGCCCGAGGGTGTGGAACATCTGGATGACCGGTACGTTCCATGTCTGCTCGAGCGTCCGCGCGACTTTTGCGGAGAGCCAGTAATGCGCGTGCACGAGGTCGTACGGCTTTCCCTCGGAGGCGGCGTGCTCGAGAAGCTTCGCCGTGAATTCATCGAGGTGCTCGTACACGTCCATCTTCGGCCAGTAGCCGATCGGGCCGGACTGAATGTGGATGACCCGGGCATTCGGACCGAGCTGCTGGATCCGCGGGTCGTACTGCTCGCGCCAGCGAGTGAAGACGTCGACCTCGATGCCTCGCGCGCCGAGGTCGCGCGCGAGCTCGCGCACGTACACGTTCATCCCACCGGAGTCGCGGCCACCGAGCTTCGCCAGGGGACACGCATGGACCGAGATCATCGCGATCCTTCGGGTCATGGCCGCGATGCCTCGAAGCGGAGCAGCCAGTGATCGGCCCCGCCGAGGTCGTACTTGTACGGCTCATCGCCGCGCAGAAAGTCGTAGGTGCGTAAGCCTTCGGCGATCGCTGATCGGATCGCATACGCCGCGCACGCGATGCCTACCGAGAGCGGCGCAAGGTTCGGGTCGTACGCCGCGTTGTATAGCGCGAGCGTTCCCTCGTAGGCGAAGCCGAACAGGACCGCGGCATCCTCGCCGTCGACGCTGAGCACGCCCAGTCGCAGCCAGCCGCGCGCCGCCAGCGTGTCGGCCACGTCGCGAAAGAACCGCTCGGTATCGGGGGTCATGAACTCGGCCTTTTCGCCGCGCGACCTGCGATGGAGCGCGACGAACCGGTCCGTCACCGCGGCGCGCTCGCCCTCCTCGCCGAAACGAAACGCGACCCGGCGGCCGGTCTCGAGGCGGCGGAGCTTTCTGCGGAGCTCGTGGCGCTCCTTCTTTCCAAGGCCCTGCACGTATGCGTCGAAGCTGCCCGGCAGCTCCATTCGCGGGGCGGTGACCAGCCGCTCGACGCGGACCTCGTAGCCCGCGGCGGTGAGAACGGGCGACATCGCACCTACGGTTCCGGTTTCTTCCGGCACGAAGTCGAGACGAATGCGCGCCGTCCGCTCAGCCGTGATCCACTCCGCGAGCGCGCCCGCGACCGTCGGCACGTCTTGCGGCGCCGCGACGATGTCCTGGTAGTCGGTGAACTCGCCGCCCGCGAAGGAGATCGTGCCGTCCGCGTCCCGGGCCAGCGCAGCGATGCCGCGGTCCGCGATCCCGAGCGTGATCTGCTGGCGACGATCGTGTCGGCGCGCGAGACGGATCCAGTCGGGCGTGAGAAAGACCGTCGGGTAGGCGCGACGCCGGGCCAGCTCGGACCATTCGGGCTCGAGCGATGCCGGATCGCGCGCGATACAGACCGGGTCAGACGTGGTGAGGATCATCCGAGTCTAGGGGAGCGCACGCTCGGGTGAACGTGCGCGCCGCTCTTAGAATTCCGCGGTGAATCGAGGCCCCGCACCGCGGGTGATCGTCGCTCCCCAGTCGTTCAAGGGTTCGGCGGATGCCGTCGCTGTCGCTTCGGCGATCGCGCGTGGCATACGCCGCGCGTGGCCGGGCGCACGGGTCGAGGAGATGCCGCTCGCCGATGGAGGCGAGGGCACGGTGCGCGCTCTTGTGACCG
>Ga0209801_1000353_pt1 | contig 31496 bp, 20 predicted proteins | sample GraSoiAngelo_127_FD_185884 | JGI IMG/M metagenome (GOLD analysis project Ga0209801, IMG submission 185884) | Grasslands soil microbial communities from the Angelo Coastal Reserve, California, USA - 14_0927_09_40cm (SPAdes) (version 2) | ecosystem: Environmental > Terrestrial > Soil > Grasslands ... | reverse complement strand
CGTCGAGGTGGTCACCGAGGCGCGGCTTTGATGAAGGCCGAAAGGACGGTCTCGCTGGGGTCCGCCTTGCACAGTCCGATGGCCCGATCGATCATCTCGCCCTCGACGCGCTCGTCCCACGTCGTCTGACGGCGCATGCCCGCGACGTACCCGTCGAAGTAGATCAGCAGACGGTCCTGGCGCTCGCTGGAAAGCGAAAGCAACTCGGCGCACTTGAGTTGCTCCATGTGAACAACCCGTGGAACGACCGTCATCTGCGCCTGCGCCGACACCACCGGAAGGGTCGCTGCGACAACGCCGACACACCACGCGGTGAGCATGACTGGTCTCGGCAGATCCATCGTCGTGACACCTCGCTGTCGGGTCGAATCCCACCACGACATTCGGTCCGGAGGATATCAGACCAAGGTCCAATACGGCTCCAGGGTACGACCATGGTCCGATTGCCCACCGTGGTGCCGCCTGCCAGAGTCCGCAGGCGTTATTCAGCACGACAGGAGAGGTCACCATGAAGGCTGTGCCCCAGAGACCCGAGCGCATCGACCGTCTCTTCTCCACCGGTGAGGCGCGGCTCGATCGCTGGTACAAGCTCACGTTCGCGACGCAGGCCTGGGCGGCCAAGCATGACGAGGGCGGCCGCACCGCGGTCGAGACCGCGTTCGCGGAGCTGCGTCCGGCCGAGAGCTTCTTCGGCTATCCGGGGCCGCGCCTGCTCCGCGCCGTTGAAGACGAGATCGCCCAGGGAGACGCGGGCGACGTCGCGCGACTCGTGCAGCGCATCTACAACGCGCTGATGTCGAACAGTTACCGCGCGGACGCCGCGGACTGGGAGACGAGCGACGATGCGACGAATGGCGTCGCCGGGGTTCGTCTGCCGCCGCGGCTCGAGTCCGGCGAGACGCGGCGACCGTACTTCGAGTTGCTCATCGTCTCACCGGCACCGCCGGGACGCTGGCTCTCGACCACGCAGGAACTGCGCCGCCTGCGACGGCCGGAGGACCAGTTCATCTACGAGGGCGTCGTGGTCGGCAGCTTCGAGGACGCGATCCTGGCCGTTCTGTTCAACGGCAGCATCCAGTCGGTGGTGATCTCGGACGGCTTCCGGTTCCCGTCCTTTCACGATGCGCCCATCCTGCACCAGGTGCTCGCGACCCAGCTTCAGGTCGATGCTGAAAGCGTTGCGCCGCAGGAGTACGGAACGCAGCTAGCCCGCGCGCTGAAGCGGGTCCGTCCCGAGGTCGACATCTACCTGCTCAGCCGGCGCAACGTGGACGCGGTCGCCAGCGACCCCGACGTCGCGACCTGTGTCCGCCGGGTGTTCTACGGCGTCGAGGAACCCCTCGAAATCCATCTCAGCGCCATCGAGGGAGTGGCCGAGCGGTTCGAGACTCCCTACTTCGACAACCTCAAGCGCTACGCGCAGCGTCCGATCGGCACGTTCCACGCCCTGCCCATCGCCCGCGGCAAATCGATCTTCAAGTCGAACTGGATCCGCGACATGGGCGAGTTCTACGGCCCGACGCTGTTCCTCGCCGAGTCCTCGGCGACCACCGGCGGCCTCGACTCGCTGCTCGAGCCGACCGGCAACATCAAGCGAGCCCAGGACATGGCCGCTCGCGCGTTCGGCTGCGACCGCGTGTTCTTCGTCACCAACGGCACGTCGACGTCGAACAAGATGGTCGAACAGGCGCTGCTGGCACCGGGCGACATCGCCATCGTTGACCGCAACTGTCACAAGTCGCATCACTACGGCATGGTGATCGCGGGCGCCCAGCCGTACTACGTCGAGGCCTATCCGATGACCGCCTACTCCATGTATGGCGGCGTCCCGCTCCGGTCCCTGAAGAAGGCTCTGCTCGATCTCAAGGCCGCGGGTCTTCTCCATCGCGTTCGCCTCGTCACGCTCACCAACTGCACCTTCGACGGCCACGTCTACAACACGCGCCGCGTGATGGAGGAATTGCTCGCGATCAAGCCGGATCTGGTCTTCCTGTGGGACGAGGCGTGGTTCGGATTCGCCCGGTTCTCGCCGTTCCTGAGGCCGCGGACCGCGATGGGCGCGGCGGCCGATATCGAGGCGTGGCTCCAGACGCCGGCGGCCACCGAGGCCTTCGCCGCACAGGAAAAGTCGCTGGGGCGCGAACTCGATCCGAAGGACCCGCGCGTCCTCGACACGCGCCTTCAGCCCGATCCGTCGAAGGTCCGGCTACGCATCTACCAGACCAACTCGACCCACAAGTCGATGTCGAGCCTGCGCCAGGGCTCGATGGTGCTGGTCCGCGACGTCGACTTCCACCACGTCGAGGCACAGTTCAAGGAGGCGGTCTTCACCCACGCCTCGACCTCGCCCAACCTCCAGATCATCGCCACCCTCGACGTTGCGCGCCGGCAGATGGAGCTCGAGGGGTATGAGCTCGTCGCCCGCGCCATCCAGCTCGCGCTCGACATCCGCCGCGCCGTCAACAGCCACCCCGTGATCTCGAAGTACTTCCGCGTGCTCGACGCCGACGAGATGATTCCGGCCGAGTACCGGCCGTCGGGCTTCGGGAGCTTCCTGAAGGCCGGCCAGAGCTGGGCCGATGCCGTGAAGGCGATCCAGCGGGACGAGTTCTTCCTCGATCCCACGCGACTGACCCTCGTCTGCGGCACCGCCGGCTTCGATGGCACCCAGTTCAAGGGCTTGCTCGCGTCGAAGTACAGCATCCAGCTCAACAAGACGTCACGCAACAGCGTGCTGTTCCAGACCAACATCAACAACACCCTCAGCGACGTCGCGCACCTCCTCAAGGTGCTCGGCGAGATCGCGAGAGACCTCGACGAGCAGCTCACCCGCGGGACCGACGGCGAGCGCGCCGCGTTCAAAGCGCGCGTCAAGTCGCTCATGGAAGACGTCCCCGATCTCCCCAACTTCACGCGCTTCCACGACAGCTTCCGCGAGAATCCGGCGAGCGCCACCATCGAGGGCGACATGCGAGCCGGGTTCTACGCCGCCTACGACGAGGCCGGCTGCGAGTATCTCCCGCTCAACAGCCCGGACGTCGATGCGCGGCTCGCGACGGGGCCGGAGCTGGTCTCGGCGAGCTTCGTCATCCCTTATCCCCCGGGCTTCCCGATCATGGTGCCGGGCCAGGTGCTCGATGCCGGCACCATCGGGTTCATGCGCAAGCTCGACGTCAAGGAGATTCACGGCTTCGAAGCGAGCCGCGGCCTCAAGCTGCTCAAGCCGTCGGCCCTCGGCCGGAAGAAATCCGCATCGGCCAACGCGGAGAACGGAGGGCAACATGTTTGAATGGGTCGCTCAGACATTGCGTTCCTATCCGGAGATCGCGCTCTTTCTCTCCCTGGGCATCGGCTACTACGTGGGCAAGTTCACCTTCAAGGGCATCGGCCTTGGTGCGGTCACGGCCACCCTGCTGGCGGCCGTCGTGATCGGGCAGCTCGGCATCACGATCTCGCCGAATGTGAAGTCGACCTTCTTCCTCATTTTCCTGTTCGCCGTCGGCTACGGCGTTGGGCCGCAGTTCGTCCGGGGCGTCGCCAAGGATGGCCTGCCGCAAGCGATTTTCTCGGCGGTTCTCTGCGTGTTCTGCCTGGGTATCCCCGTCGTGGTCGCGAAGGTCGCCGGATACGACCTGGGCTACGCGGCGGGGCTGTACGCGGGATCGCAGACGATCTCGGCCTCGATGGGCCTCGCGACGGACGCCATCAACCGACTAGGCTTACCCACGGACCAGGCCAAAGGCCTCCTCGACGCGATCCCGGTCGCCTACGCCGTAAGCTATATCTTTGGCACCGTCGGCTCGGCGATCGTGATCGCGCTGGTGGGGCCGGCGTTGCTCCGCATCAACCTTCCTGCCGCCTGCAAGGACTACGAAGAAAAGCAGGGCGGCGTCAAGGAGCTGGGCGGCGCCGGTTCGGCCTGGCACCGCTGGGAAATTCGCGCGTTCGCTCTGCAGGCGAACTCCCGGGTCGAAGGCCTCCGGGCCACCGAGGCCGAGGCGCTGATGCCCGATGCGCGCGTCTTCATTCTTAGAATCCGCCGCGACGGCAAGATCGAGGAGGCCAGCGCCGATACCGTGCTGCGCAAGGGCGACGTGGTGGCCCTCGTCGGCGCGCGCGACGTGCTCCTGAAGCTGATCGGGGCGGGTGCGAACGAGGTGGAGGACCCGGAGCTCCTGAGCGTGCCGGTCGAGGGCGTCGACGTCTACGTGACCAACAAGGCCGTCGACGGCAAGACGCTCGCCGAGTTGGCCCAACGGCCCACCGCCCGCGGCGTGTTCCTCCGCAGAATCACGCGTGGCGCGGTCGCCACCTCGATTCCGATCCTCCCGAACACGAAGATCAACCGCGGTGACATCCTCACGCTCGTCGGCCGCACTCAGGACACCTCCGCGGCGGCCAAGGACCTGGGCGTTCTCGATCGGCCGAGCGATGTCGCCGACGTTGCCTTCATCGGCGGCGCGATCACGCTCGGCGCGCTGGTCGGGGCGCTCGTCCTGAAAATCGGCGGGGTGCCGCTGACACTGTCCACCGCCGGCGGCGCCCTCATCGCGGGCCTGGTATTTGGCTGGCTGCGCTCGGTGCGCCCGTCCTTCGGACGCATCCCGTCTTCCACCGTCTGGTTCATGAACTCGGTCGGCCTCAACATGTTCATCGCCGTGGTCGGCCTCACGGCCGGCCCGGGCTTCGTCAAAGGCCTGCAGACGCAGGGCATCGGCCTGTTCCTGTGGGGAGCCGTGGCGACCACGGTGCCCCTGATCATCGGCATGTACCTCGGCAAGTATGTCTTCCGCTTCCACGACGCGCTCCTGCTCGGCATCTGCTCCGGGGCGCGCACGACGACGGCGTCGCTCGGGCTGGTCTGCGACCGGGCCCAGAGCCAGGTGCCGGCGCTCGGCTACACCGTCACCTACGCCGTCGGTAACACGCTGCTCACGATCTGGGGCATGGTCATCATCATGCTGCTGTCATAACGAATTCCAGGAAACGCAGGAGACAAACGCCCATGGACCTTCTGAATCTCCGCAAGTTCGAGACGCTCAGCCCGTTCGAGATCAAGGACGAGCTGATCAAGCTGGCCAAGAAGACCTCGAAGACCACGCAATCGGCGTTCCTCAACGCCGGCCGGGGTAACCCCAACTGGATCGCCACGACGCCACGCCAGGGCTTCTTCCTGCTCGGCCAGTTCGCGGTCACCGAGAGCCAGCGCGTGATGGAGCATCCGGCCGGCATCGGGGGAATGCCGCAGGCTCAGGGCATCGCGGGCCGGCTGGAGGCCTGGCTCGCCAAGCACGCCGACATGCCCGGCGCGTCCTTCCTCTCGTCGGCCGTGCCGTTCGCGGTGAAGACGTTCGGGTTCGAGCGGGACGCGTTCGTCCACGAGCTGGTGGACTCGATCATCGGCGACAACTACCCGGTGCCCGACCGGATGCTGGTCCACAACGAGCGCATCGTGCACGAGTACCTGATGTGGGCGATGTGCGGGGATCCCCGACCGGCCGGGAAGTTCGACCTCTACGCGGTCGAGGGCGGAACGGCCGCGATGTGCTACATCTTCAAGTCGCTGAAAGCCAATCGTCTGCTCAAGCCCGGCGACACGATCGCGCTCGGCACACCGATCTTCACGCCGTACATCGAGATGACGCACCTCGAGGACTACGCCCTGAACGTGGTGAACATCCATGCCCCGCAGGAGAACCGCTTCCAGTTCACGGACGCGGAGCTCAAGAAGCTGGAGCATCCGCAGATCAAGGCGTTCTTCCTCGTCAACCCCGGCAATCCGACGGGCGTCGCGCTCAGCAAGGAGACGATCGGCAAGATCGCCAATCTGGTGAAGAGGCGCCCCGACCTGATGCTCCTGACGGACGACGTGTACGGAACGTTCGTCCCGGAGTTCCGGTCCCTGCTGGGCGAGGCGCCCCAGAACACGATCGGCGTCTACTCGTATTCGAAATACTTCGGCTGCACGGGTTGGCGGCTCGGCGTGATCGCGGTCCACGAAGACAACATCTTCGACAAGATGATCGCGAAGCTTCCCGACACGGAGCTCAAGGCGCTCGACAAGCGCTACGGCGCGCTGACCCTCGAGCCGCGCAAGGTCAAGTTCATCGACCGCATCGTGGCCGACAGTCGTGACGTGGCCCTCAACCACACCGCCGGGCTCTCGCTGCCCCAGCAAGTCATGATGACCCTGTTCTCCCTCTCCGAGATGATGGACGGCGCCAAGCGCTACCAGCAGGCCTGCATGGAGATCGTCCATCGGCGTGCGTTGGCCATGATCGAAGGCCTGGGCCTCCAGGTCACGCCGAACCCGCTGTTCGATGCCTACTACGGCTTGATCGACTTCGAGTTCTGGGCGCGAAAGAACATCGGCGAGGACGCGGTCGAATACCTCAAGAAGAACGTCCACCCGCTCGATCTCGCCTTCCGTCTGGCCGAGGCCCACGGAATCGTGCTGCTGAACGGCGGTGGCTTCGACGCGCCCGACTGGTCGCTTCGCGTTTCGCTGGCCAATCTGGCCGATGACGTGTACGACGACATCGGACGCGGGGTTCGGTCGGTCGCGCGCGGCTACCGCGATGCCTTCGAGGCCTCCAGGGGCGCAAAGAAGGAGTAAGAAACCTCAGGGGCGACCAGGAAGGGAGAGCCATGAACTGGTTCGTGGATGCCCTGCGGCACAACCCCGAGCTGGCGATCTTTCTCACGCTGGCGCTGGGCTTCCTCGTTGGTCGCCTCAAGATCGGTGGCTTCAGCGTTGGGACGGTGGTGGGCACGCTCCTGGCGGGCGTGCTCATCGGCCAGCTCGACATCAAGGTTCCGGCCATCGTGAAAACCGTGTTCTTCGATCTGTTCCTGTTCACGACGGGGTACAAGGTCGGGCCCCAGTTCTTCCGCGCTCTGAAGAAGGACGCCGTGTCCCAGGTCGCGCTCACGGTGGTCCTCTGCGTGACGTGTCTGGTAAGCGCCTTCGTGGCTGCGAAGCTCCTCGGGTACGACATGGGGACCGCCGCGGGGCTCCTGGCCGGGGCGTTCTCGGAGTCGACGGTGATCGGGACCGCCGGGGAAGCGATCAACCGCCTCGCGATCCCGACCGAAGAGAAGACCCGGTTGATCAACAACATTCCGATCGCCTATGCGGTGACCTACCTGATCGGCACCGCTGGACTGGTCTGGTTCCTTCCTGTCATCGGGCCGAAGCTGATGGGGGTCAACCTGAAAGAGGAGGGCAGGAGAGCTCAGGCTAAGACGGTGGGGGCTGCCGAGCTGGAGCCCGGGATCACGTCCGCGGCGCGACGGTACGATGTTCGAGCCTACCGCGTGTCGAACCAATTCCTGGCCAAGAGGACGATCGGCGAAATCGAGGCGATGCCCAAGGACGCACGGGTCTTCATTCTGCGGATCCGTCGTCAGGGCCAGATCGTCGAACCGCAGCCGAGCACGGTGATTCTCGAGGACGATGTCATCGCGGTGGCCACGCGGCGTGCGGTGCTGGTGGAGCACGGCGCCAAGATCGGGCCCGAGGTGGAAGACCACGCGTTGCTCGACATCCCCGTCGAGATGTTGGACGTCGTGGTGACGAACAGGACGCTGGCCGGACAGACCGTGGCCGAGTTGGCCCGCCACGAGGTCGCCCGCGGCGTCTTCTTGCAGAAGCTCGTGCGAGCCGGTGAGGAGATGCCGGTCGTCCCCGAGATGACGATCGACCGTGGCGATGTCATGAGCCTCGTCGGCCCGAGACCCGAGGTCGAGCGGGCGGCCAAGGAGCTCGGGTACCCCGACTGGCCAACGAACACCACTGATATGATCTTCGTCGGCACCGGCATCGTGCTCGGGGGGCTCGTCGGCCTCCTCTCGATCACGATTGTCGGGCTGCCGCTCACCCTCACCGCCAGCGGCGGCGCTCTCGTCATGGGGCTCGTGTTCGGGTGGCTGCGTTCCGTGAGACCGCTCATCGGCCGCATACCCGAACCAGCGATCTGGATCTTCGACACCGTCGGGCTCTGCGTCTTCATCGGTGTGGTGGGCCTGAGCGCTGGCCCGGGGTTCGTCGCTGGGCTTCAGACAACCGGGATCAGCCTCGTCGTCGTGGGCCTGGTGTGCGCCCTGATTCCTCACACCGTGGCGATTCTTTTCGGGCGGTACGTGCTCAGAATGAATCCGCTCATCCTCCTGGGGGCGTGCGCCGGGGCGGGAACGATCACGGCCGCGCTCCGGGCCATCCAGGATGAAGCGCAGAGCAAGGTGCCGGCGCTCGGCTACACGGTGCCGTACGCCATCGGGAACATTCTGCTGACGGCCTGGGGACCGGTCATCGTGGCCCTGATGTGGGCGGGGCGTTAGGAACGTCTCAGAGAAACCGCCGCCTGCCCTGAATTCAGGTCGGATGAGCAGACGACGAACGAGGACTTCAGCTCCGTGAGCCGCATGCGGCCGTCGTCCACGACCGTCATCTCGATGATGGCCGGGGGCTCTGACTTCTTCCACGGCAGGTATGAAAGGATGTTGATCGAGTAGGCGATACCCTCGCCGACTTGCTCCGCCCGCGCGTCATAGGCCCAGAACGAGCGCTGTTCGCGCTCGTACGCTTGATAGTTGCAGCGGGTCTCGATCACTCGCCAGGCGAACTCCTGCACCAGCCGTGGCACCGGAGTATTCCGAGCAAACAGGATTCGGGACTCGATGGGGGCAGCGGCGAAGCCCGCCAGAGCACACAGCATCGACACGAGAGTCACCATTCGCCACACGACGTCGCCATCGTAGCGCATCGCCTCGCGGTCGGCCTCTCGACGGCCGTCTCGCTGTCGAGTACGACCTACGTCCAATTGCCAAGCGTGCCCCGGCTGTGTATGGTGCCCGAATCCCTGATCGACCCACCGGTGAGGAGGGAAACATGCGGCGTCGCTTCGCCTTTCCGTTGGTGCTGGGGCTCACACTGCTCGTCATCTCCGCCGCGCGGAGTGGCCCCGCTTCGGCTGAAGACGCTCCGCCACCACCACCGGTGCTGTCCCCGGCAGAAGCACTGTTCCTCCCCTTGAAGGAGAAGGTCCACGCCCTGGAGACGCCCTTCCTGAGAGACACGGACGTGAAACTGCACCTTCGCCTCTTCTACTTCAACCGAGAGAAGCCTGACGACTCTGAGAACGAGGCGTTGGCCTTCGGAGGCTGGGTCGGCTACAAGTCCGGGTGGCTGCTCGACACCTTCGCGATGGGCGCGACACTGTATGGCTCCGCGCCGCTCTACGCGCCGACTAACAAGGACGGCACGCTCCTCCTCAAGCCTGGCCAGAACGGCTACTACGTGCCGGGCGAGGCATGGGGCGCGCTCCGCTATCAGGACTACGCGATCCTCAAGGGCTACCGACAGCTCGTCGATCAGACCTTCATCAACCCGCAGGACAACAGGATGACGCCGAACACCTTCCAGGGCGTGACGCTCGGGGGCAAGGTGGCCTGGGTCCAGTACCTTACCGGGTTTCTCTGGCAGATCAAGCCGCGCAACTCCGATGAGTTCATCAGCATGTCGCAGCAGGCGGGGGCCGGGGTGAACAGCAACGACGGCGTCGGCCTCGCCGGCGTACGGCTGACGCCGCTCCAGGGGCTCCGGATCGACTTCAGCAACCAGTACGGCGTCAACACCTTCAACACCATCTATGCGGAGGCCGACTACTTGCGGCCCCTGAGCGCGGACTGGAAGCTCCGCATGGGAGTGCAGTTCACCGACCAGCGCGCTGTCGGCGATGGGCTCCTGCCCAGGGCCGTCGGCAAGCAGTTCTGGGACACCCAGGCGGGTGGGGGGCGCGTCCAGGCGATCTACCGGGACCTGACGCTCACGGGAGCCTTCGCGATCACCAGCGCCGGCAACACCATCCAGTCCCCGTGGGGGAGCTTTCCCGGATACCTCTCGGAGATCGACCAGGACTTCGACCGCGCCCGAGAGAAGGCGGTGGGGGTCGGCGCGGCCTACGATTTCAAGGCGCTCGTCCAGGGCTTGAGCAGCAACGTCAACTTCACCTGGGGGTGGGATGCCATCAACCCGTCCTCGGGCAAGAAGGCGCCCAACCAGGCAGAGTACGATTTCACCGTCGACTACCGCCCGCCCGTGCAAAAGCCGTTCTTCCTCAATGGGATGTGGTTTCGCTTCCGCGGGGACATGCTCGATCAGCAAGACGCCAAGAAGCTCGGCTACCAGTTCCGGCTCATCATCAACTGGGAGAGAGACCTGATCTAAGGTGCTCTCCGCCTACTCGATGCCGCCGGATGCGGAAGACGTGCGCAGCCTGCGCGTCGTCGTGCGCCCGCACCTGAACCGCACAGTGATCGATTCACGATGGGCGTGCGTAGGCCGGCCCTGCATCACGTCTGCGTAGCTGATCTCGCCCTGGAGCTCCAGCCAACGAAAACGACCGGATCAGCTGGCGGCTTTTCGGGGAAACTCCTCGAGGGACCGCGCGGGCTCCTGGTACCACTGATCTGGCGGCACCACCTTCGGGCTCGCCGGATCCGCCTCATAGGCCGGCGTCATGATCTGCACGCCGTATTCGTTGAACACGTCCTGGATGTTCCGGTGGAGCGCGGTGTAGCGCGCCGCCATGCCGTGCGAGTCGCCGCAATACGCGTTGAGCTCGTAGTTGACGGCAAAGTCGCCGAGCGACGTCTGCAACACGAAGGGGGACGTCACCGCCTGTAGGTCGGGAGTGCGGCTGGCCGCCAGGAGCAGCATCGCCTCGACCTGGCGCCACGGGACCTCGTAGCCGATCCCGACGGTGGTGTGGAGGATGAGTCCCTCGCGGGCGGCGTAGGTGCTGTAGTTCACGACCTGGCTCGTCAGGATGACGGAGTTGGGGACGATCACGTCCTCGTTCTTGATCGTGCGGAGGTGGGTCACCTGAAGCCGCATCGCCACCACGTCGCCGACCACGTCGTTGATCTTCACGCGATCACCGACCTTGAACGTCCGGCGATAGATCAGCGAGTATCCCGCCATCATGTTGGCGACGACCGACGAGGCCCCGAGCGAGAAGAGCACGCCGAAGAAGATCGACATGCCCTTGAAGGCGGCGGACTCCGACCCCGGGATGTACGGATAGGCGATCACCGCCGCGAACCCGATGATGGCGATGCGGACGATCCGGTACGTCGGCACTGCCCACTCGCGCTCGAACCCCGCGAACGTGACGGTTCCCCGCTCGAGGCTCGTGAAGACGAGCGCCACGATCTTGAGCACGTAGCGGGTGACGAGGACGAGGATCACGAGGAAGACGAGATTGGGCAGGTGCGTCAGGACGCCGCCCGCCATTGTCGCAAGGGGGGCAAGGACATAACCGAGGAGCCGTGCGGCTGCTGGCCGCGTCCACGGGAAGCGCGTGAGGACGAATGACAGGTAGAGATAGGCGAGGCCGAGGATGACGAGGGCGCGAACGACGCGGAGGGCGGTGCGCACGGCCTCGCGGAGCCGCTCCGCATGGATGACCTGGACCGACTGGATCTCGAGCGAGCGCAAGCGTCGCGTGTACCGGCTTTCCAGGATGAGGTTGAGGCGCCGCCAGAACCGGATCAGCACGAGGACCGCGCCCGCGAGCACCACGGTGGCCGCAAGGCTCGCCCCCGCGGCGGCGAGAAGATTCCGGGGCGAGCGATCGCGTCGATACGCCTCGACGGCGCCGCGGATGCGGCGGGCATACCAGCGGGCGAGGTCGTCTCGGTGGAACCCCTCGACCTCGGCATCGGCCTCGAACACGGACATGATGGGGTCGTCCCCCATCACGATGTCGCTGGAGCGCTCGCCCGGGACGACGCGCAGGGTGTCGATCGCCGCCCCCCGGTCAGCGGCCGCCGCGCGGACGCGATCGGCGATCACGCTCGCGCGCTCGTCCGCAGGGTAGGCGGACAGGCCGCGAACGCGGAAGAGCGTGACGCCGTCGACGACGACGGGGGCGGTGGCGGTGCCGGGGGCATCCGCAGCGAGAGCCGGCGACGTCGCCGGTGCGAGCAGCGAGAGAAGGAGCAGGATGGTGATCGCCACGAAGGTGTTCTCGCGACCGTAATGTCGGGCCCCGTGGCGCGCTGTGCAATACGACCAAAGGCCCATAGCGGGCGCCCACGCCTCCCTCTATCGTCCCGGCAAAGACAGCCGTGTGAACCCGAAAATGCTTACCTGGGCCGCTGTCGTGCTCGAGGCCGGGCTGTTGGGCGGAAAGCACGATGGATCGCCGATGAGGTACCTGATGGACGAAGCCAGTCGTGATGAGGGACAGAGCCCGCCGATGAAGCGCCTCGGGGCCGTCTTCGTGGAGCGCTTGACCCGGCAGTGGGTCGTGCTCGATCCCGAGGGCAAGTTCTGGATCCTGCCCGCCGGTGACGATCCCTGGCGCAATCGCCTACCGTTCCACCCCACCGAGGACACCGGTCTCGATCCGGTGCCAGGGCATTACAAACACGTCCTTGGGCTCCCATTTTAGCTAACGGAAGGATACGGCCATGACAGCAGAGCACCTTCGACTCGAAGCGGACCGTGAGCGACGTCTTCCATGGAAGAAGTGGGGCCCGTATCTGAGCGAGCGGCAGTGGGGCACTGTTCGCGAGGATTACAGCGAAGGGGGCGACGCGTGGCAGTACTTCAGCCACGACCAGGCACGCTCTCGCGCCTATCGCTGGGGGGAAGACGGCCTGGCCGGTTTTTCCGACGACCAGCAGCAGCTGTGCTTCGCGCTGGCCTTGTGGAACGGCAAGGATCCGATTCTCAAGGAGCGTCTGTTCGGCCTCACCAACAGCGAAGCCAATCACGGTGAGGACGTCAAGGAGTACTACTTTTACCTCGACAGCACCCCGACGCACTCCTACATGAAGTATCTCTACAAGTACCCGCAGGCCGCCTTCCCCTACTCGGATCTGGTGGAGACCAACCGTGGCCGCGGCCGGAACGAGTTCGAGTACGAGCTGCTCGATACGCACGTGTTCGACGAGGATCGTTACTTCGACGTCTTCGTCGAGTATGCGAAGGCGACCCCGGAAGACATCCTGATCAAGATCAGCGTCCACAATCGCGGCCCGGAGACGGCCGAGCTGCACGTGCTGCCGACGCTCTGGTTTCGAAACCGGTGGTCCTGGCAGGGCGACGTCGAGCGTCCGCTGCTGAACCAGATCGGGGCGTCCGGAGGCGTGATCAAGGCCGTGGATTCCGGCCTGGGAGAGCGCTACCTCTATTGCGACGGAGACGCGCCCCTCCTGTTCACGGAGAACGAGACCAACACGGAGCGCATCTTCGGAGCTCCCAGCCGCAGCCCGTACGTCAAGGACAGCATCAACAACTACCTCGTCAACGGCCAGCGTGACGCCGTGAACCCGGACAAGAAGGGGACGAAAGCCGCCGCGCACTATCACCTGAGCGTCGGCCCCGGCGAGTGCCAGGTCGTTCGGCTCCGCCTCTCGGAGGTTGCCCCGACCGCGCTGGCTCCGACCAACGGCGCCAGTCCATTCGGAAAGGGATTCGAGGAAGTCGTCCTGACTCGCCAGAAGGAAGCCGACGAGTTCTACGCGTCCATCACGCCGGACACGTTCGACGCCGATCAGGCCAACGTCATGCGCCAGGCCGTGGCCGGCATGCTCTGGAGCAAGCAGTTCTACCATTACGACGTCGACAAGTGGCTGGAGGAGCGCGGCTCGGACCCCTTCAAGGCGTCACGGCGCGCGGCTCCTCGCAATGACCGCTGGCACCACATGTACAACGGCGACGTCATCTCCATGCCGGACAAGTGGGAGTATCCGTGGTACGCGGCGTGGGACCTGGCCTTCCACGTCCTGGCCCTGACGCTCGTGGACCCGGACTTCGGCAAGCAGCAGCTGAAGCTGATGCTGCGCGAGCGCTACATGCACCCGAATGGCCAGATCCCGGCCTACGAGTGGAACTTCGGCGACGTCAACCCTCCGGTGCACGCGTGGGCCACCATCTTCACCTACCGCCTGGAGAAGGCGGAACGGGGGGAGGGAGACAAGGAGTGGCTGAAGAGCAGCTTCCAGAAGCTGCTCTTGAACTTCACCTGGTGGGTGAACCGCAAGGACCGCTCCGACCGCAACGTGTTCGAGGGCGGTTTCCTGGGCCTGGACAACATCGGTGTGTTCGACCGCAGCGCGCCCCTGCCGACCGGCGGTTACCTGGAACAGGCCGACGGCACCGCCTGGATGGCGCTCTTCTGCGAGAACATGCTCGAGATCGCCTCCGAGCTGGCGCTGAGCGATCCAGAATACGCCGAGATGACGCTCAAGTTCATCGAGCACTTCTACTGGATCGCCTCGGCCATGACGCATGCCGGCCAGGACACGGGGATGTGGGACGAGGAAGACGGCTTCTTCTACGACGTCCTCCGGACGCCCGACGGCAAGGCCCAGCGCTTGAAGGTCAGGTCCATGGTGGGTCTGCTGCCCCTGTGCGCGGCGACAGTGTTCGACGGGAAAGTGATAGAAATGTACCCGGAGATCCGGGAGCGGGCGTATCGGTTCCTCTCGGCTCGCCCTGAGATTCGCGCGGCCATCCACGACCCGGGCAAGCCCGGTGTGGCCAATCGCCGACTGGCTTCGATCATGGACGAAGCCAAGCTCCGCCGGGTGCTGGCAACCATGCTCGACGAGAAGGAGTTCCTGAGCCCCTTCGGCATCCGCTCGGTGTCGCGCTACCACGCCGACCACCCGTACGTCTTCTGGGCGGGAGACCAGGAATTTCGCGTGTCCTACCTGCCAGCGGAGTCCGACACCGGGATGTTCGGCGGAAACTCCAACTGGCGCGGGCCCATCTGGATGCCCATGAATGCCCTGATCGTCCGGGCGCTCATCCAGTACTACCTGTACTACGGCGATGACTTCACGGTGGAGTGTCCCACGGGGTCCGGACGCCGCATGAACCTGTATCAGGTAGCCGGGGAGATCACGCGACGACTGTCCAACATGTTCCTGCGCGACAAGGACGGTCGGCGTCCCGTCTACGGTGGGACCGAGAAGTTCCAGAACGACCCGCACTGGCGCGATTGCCTGCTGTTCTACGAATACTTCCACGGCGACAACGGGGCCGGCCTCGGCGCGAGCCACCAGACCGGCTGGACGGGAGTCATCGCCCGCATGATGCATCTCTTCGCGACCATCGACCCGGAGAAGATGCTCGAAGCCGGCAAGACGGGGTACGTGGACGTGCTCGCGGCAGAAAAGTCATGACGCGCGACGGCTATCCTTCGCTGTTCCAGATCAACACCCGGGTCTGGCTGACAGAGCTGTCCCGCGTCATCGGACGGCCGGCCACGCTCAACGACATTCCTGACGTCGAGCTGGACCGCGTCGCGGAGATGGGCTTCGACTGGGTCTGGCTCCTGAGCGTGTGGCAGACGGGTGAAGCGGGCCAGCGAATTTCGCGAAGCAATCCGGAGTGGCGCCGGGAATTCGAGGACACCCTCCCTGACCTGCGCGAAGAGGACATTCCCGGTTCGGGGTTCGCGATCACCGGCTACACGGTGCACAAGGATCTGGGAGGGAATGTTGCCCTGGACCGTCTCCGCGAGCGGCTCCGGAAGCGAAATCTGAGATTGATGCTCGACTTCGTCCCCAACCACACGGGCCTGGATCACCCGTGGGTCGAGAGTCATCCCGAGTACTACATCGCCGGGACCGAACGGGACCAGGCCCGAGCGCCGGCGAATTATGTCTGGGTCAAGCGCAAGCGCGGCGACCTGCTGCTGGCCCACGGCCGCGATCCGTACTTTGCCGGTTGGCCCGACACCTTGCAGCTCAACTACGGCAACCCGGCGCTTCAGGACGCGATGATCAAGGAGCTCGTGCGCATCGCCGGGCAGTGCGACGGCGTGCGCTGCGACATGGCCATGCTGGTCTTGCCGGAGGTCTTCGAGCGAACCTGGTCCATCCGGTCCGAGCCGTTCTGGCCGAAGGCGACCCAACAGGTGCGGGCACGGGTTCCGGACTTCTGCTTCATGGCGGAGGTCTACTGGGATCTGGAGTGGACCCTCCAGCAGCAGGGATTCGACTACGCGTACGACAAGCGGCTCTACGACCGCCTCCGCGAGGGTCACGCCCGGCCGGTGCGCGAGCATCTCTACGCCGGGCTCGACTACCAGAACAAGCTGGCCCGTTTCCTCGAAAACCACGACGAGCCGAGGGCGGCCGCCGTGTTTTCCCCCGACGTCGAGGAAGCCGCGGCCGTCATCACGTTCCTCACCCCTGGGCTACGCTTCTTCCATCAAGGCCAGTTCGAGGGACGCAGGAAGCGGATCTCTCCCCATCTCTCGCGGCGCCCGGATGAACCCGTCAATCCGATGCTGGAGCAGTTCTACGCCCGGCTCCTCGCGGTGCTGCGTCGTCCGGAAGTTCGCGACGGTCGGTGGCAATTGCTCGATTGCCGGCCCGCCTGGGATGGCAACTGGACCTCGGATTGTTTCGTGGCCTTTGCCTGGCAGGGCTCGCACGGAGAGCGTCTCGTCGTCACCGTGAACTACTCTCCCAATCAGAGCCAGTGTTACGTCCGGATGCCGTTCAATGACCTCGGCAACGGTCAGTGGCGGCTCGAGAACTTGATCGGTGACGACGTCTACGACCGGGGAGGCACGGACGTGATGTCACGCGGACTCTACCTCGACGTGCCTGCCTGGAAGGCGTCCGTGTTCGCCATGACGAAGAGATCCTGAGCCGATGGACCGTCGAGAGCTGCTTGGCAAGATCTACATGTTCAAACACGCAACATCGGACGATCTGGCTGCCCTCCTCAAGCACGTCGAGGTGAAGTCATTCGGACCAGGCGACACCATCTACCAAAAGGGCGCGCGCGCCGCTGAGCTGTACGTCATCGAGAGCGGTACGGTGGACATCGGGCTGCCCGATCGGGACGTCCCGATCACGACGGTTGGCAGCGGCCAGGCCTTCGGTGAGGTCGCCTTCTTCGATCACGACGAGCGGACCGCGACGGCGCGAACCCGCGAGACGACACACCTGCTGCGCATCCCCTACGATCGGCTCGACCGGCTCATGACCGAGCGACCTCACTTCGGCGTGGCATTCTACCGGAACACCTGCGGGTTCCTGACCGGGCACCTCCGGCGTCTCGTGCTCGAGTTGAACGTCGATATGAACCGAAGGTTCCTCTAGCTCTTACATCCCACCCCGCCTCATGAGTGCGGTCGGCGACGCGGTCGGGGAGCGCAACGCCGCAACCTTCTACGGCTCGGCGCCGCTGTATGCGCCGAATAGCCGCGACGGCAGGTTGCTCCTCGAGCCGGGACAGACGGGCTACTACGTCCCCAGCTCGGTGTTCAATTCCGCTTCACGATCAACCGGGAACGGGATCTGCTGGCGGCATCGGCGCCACATCATGACAGCTCGTGTTCTCTCGATGCTCGCCATGCTGGCGGCACTCTGGCTGCCCGCCGGCCTGCCTGCGGCGTGGGGGCAAGCGCCTCCGGGGAGCACCGCTCCGTCCAAGGCTCCTCCGGCGCCGACGGCGACGGAAAAGCCGGCGGCGCAGTCCATCCCGGTGCCCGAAGTCGCCCGGCGAGCCGATGACATCGGCAAGGAGCTCCGAGACCTCGAGACCCTCGCGGTACCCAGCCCGGCTATTGGCGCCATCGAGAAGCGGTTGCCCGAGATCACGGCCCAGATCGTGGGGCAGACCGAGACCTCGAGCCGCCTGCTCGACGACGCGCAGCCGGTCGCGGCGACGCTCGACGGGATCGCGGCTCAGTGGCAGGCGACCCGCGCCGAGCTGGCCGGATACGTCACCGTCCTCGCCGAGCGCGCCACCGCCATCGAAGAGGCGCTCAAGAACCTTACGGCGAATCGAGAGAGGTGGACCCGGGCCCGGGCCGACGCCGTTGCTTCGCGAGCACCGGCGCAGGTGATCGAGCGCATCGACGGCGTGCTGACCGCCGTGGCCGCCGCGCGCGCACGGTTGCAAACGCAGCGCGGCGCGATCCTCATCCTGCAGGATCGGGTCGCGCAGGAGGTGGGACGCTGCGAGGACATGCTGGGGCGTGTGGCCTCGCTCCGGCGCGGCATCGCCGGGCGACTCTTCACGCAGGACAGCGTGCCGCTCTGGGACACCCGGCAGCGCGCCAGCGCCTTCCTGGAGTTGCCCGACCGGATTCGCAGTGCCATCGCCGCAGACGTTGCTCAGCTCCGGCAATTCGTTGGGCACCAGGGTTGGAAGGCCGCCGTTCAGGTCGCGATATTTCTCGGGTTGGTGCTGCTGATGAGCGCTGTCCGACGTGGCGCGTCCCAATGGGCCGGGTCCGCCGAGCTCGAGACCACCAGCGTGCTCGTGTTCGCTCGACCCATCTCGGCGGCTCTCGTGCTCACGGTCCTGCTCTCAGGCTGGATCTACCTGACCGCACCGGTGCGCGCGATCGCGACCCTGGGCAAGATCGTGGTGTTGCTCCCCGCCCTCCGGATCACGCGGCTCTCGCTCGATCCGGTGCTCGTGCGCATGCAGAACGTGATCGGCGCGTTCTTCCTGGCCGAAATCATCCGCAACTTTGCTTCGGTGGTCCCGTTGCTGGAGCAGCAGATCTTCCTGCTCGAGATGGCCGCGGGGATGGTGGTGCTGGGGTGGTGGCTCGTGTCAAGGCGGCGCCAGAGGCCGGCCGGCGCGATCTCGAGTCGGGAGCGCGCACTGCGCCTCATCACTCGCGTGGTGCTCGCCGTGTTTGTCGTCGCCTTCGCGGCCGGCGCCGCGGGAGACATGACCCTGGGCCTGCTCCTCGGCTCGGGTGTCCTGGGAACCGGCTACTTGGCGCTGGTGCTGTACGGGGGACTCCGGGTCGCCAGTGCCCTGGTGGCGTTCGCCTTCCGCGTGCGTCCTCTGTGCTCCCTCGGGATGGTCCAGCGCCACCGCGCGCTTCTCGAGCGGCGCACCTACGGCGTGTTGCGTGGGCTCGGCGTCGTCGCCTTGGTAATCGTCTCGCTCCGGTATCTCGGCCTCTGGCCGGCGACGGTGGAGCTGATCGACGCGGCGATGGACGCTCATCTGCAGCGTGGAACGCTCAGCATCTCGCTGGGCGATGTGCTGGTGTTCGCGATCACGGTGGCCGGGTCCTTCATCCTCTCCGGCCTCCTCCGCTTCGCGCTGGATGAGGATGTCTACCCCCGACTGACGCTCGGTCGGGGACTGACCGGAGCCGTGTCCAGCCTGTTGCACTATGCGCTCCTCCTGGCCGGCTTGCTACTGGCGTTGGCGGCGCTGGGCGTCGATCTCACCAAGCTCACCATCCTGGCCGGTGCGTTCGGCGTCGGGATTGGCTTCGGGCTCCAGACCGTCGTGAACAACTTCGTCTCGGGGTTGCTCATCCTGTTCGAGCGACGGATCGACGTGGGCGATGCCATCCAGGTCGGCGACGTCGCGGGCCAGGTCCAAGAGCTCGGCATGCGCGCCTGCACCGTACGCACGGGCGAGGGCGCCGAAGTCATCGTCCCCAACGCGAGCATGATCAGCGAGAAGGTCACCAACTGGACGCTGTCGGACCGCCTGCGCCGCATCGACGTGGGCGTGGGAGTCGCCTACGGAACACCCCCGGAGAAGATGCTCGAGATCCTGCTCGAGGTCGCACGAGCGCACCCACTCGTCCTCGCCGACCCCGCGCCGGCCGCGTTTTTCCTGGGGTTCGGTGAAAGCGCCCTTCGCTTCGAGGTGCGTGTCTGGACGGACCGCTTCGATTTCTGGGCGCAAACCCAGAGCGAGCTGGCCGTGGCCCTGTACGCTGCGCTGCGTGAGGCCGGATTCGAGATTCCTTTGCCGCAGCGCGAGGTGCGCGTGCGGGACATCGGACCCGGTTACCGCCAGGGCCATCCCTGACGGCGATAGAACTCGCCGATGCGAGCCGCGACGGCTTCGGCCGTACGCCGCGCATCCGTGCCGGGAATGAGGCTTCTCGGGGTATTGACCTCCATCTCGGCGATCAGGCGCGTGTTGCTTCCTGCGCCCTGATACACCTGGATTCGCGCCCGGATCTCCTGGCCACCCGGAACGTACACAACCTCGCCGAGGATCGAGGCCGTCCTGGCTCCTGGGAGCGGCGTGGCGCTCGTGTGGAAGGCGTCGATACCATGATCGCTCAGCGTCGTGATGAGGGTGTCGGTGAGCGTTTTGGCGACCGCCTGTCCGTCGCGTCGTTCGTCAGCCGGCGCGTTCACCCCGAAGTCCTGGACGATCACCCGGTCTGGCCGGGGGCGATCTCCCGTCAGTGGCTGTGTCGTCGTCACCGTCGCCGTCCCACATCCCGCCACGACGACGAGCACGCTCAGGACGATCAGAGACAGTCGTCGCATGGATCCGTTCCCCCGTCGGAGACCGAGCATATCAGACTAAAGTCTGATTGCCGGGTGCCGACACACCGAGTGGAATAGCGGCGCGGGAGGCGAGTATGCGAACGCTGAGAAAAGTCCTCGTCTGGGTCGTGCTGATCGTCGTGTTCCTGCCCCTTCCGGCAATACCGCAGGATGCGCCGAAAACATTCAAGACCGAGGAAATCGATCAGCTCGTGGCGCCGATCGCGCTCCACCCCGACGCCCTGGTGGCGCAGATCCTGATGGCCTCGACGTATCCGCTCGAGGTCGTTCAAGCCGCGCGCTTTGTGAAGGAAAATCCCAGTCTCAAGGGCGATCAGCTCGACGAAGCGCTGAAGCAGCAGTCCTGGGACGACAGCGTGAAGTCGCTGGTCTTCTTCCCCCAGGTGCTCACGATGCTGAACGAGAAGCTCGACTGGCTTCAGAAGCTCGGCGACGCCTTCCTGGCTCAACAGCAGGACGTGCTCGCCTCCATTCAACGCCTGCGCGCCCGCGCCCAGTCGGCGGGGCAGCTGAAGAGCGGCCCGGAGCAGCAGGTCATCGTGGAGCCCGCCGTCGCGGCGGCGCCACCGCCCTCCGCGGGAGCGCCTCCGGCCGCGCCGCCCCAGACCAACGTGGTCGTTCAGACCCCACCGCCCCAAACCAACGTGCAGGTCGTTCAGAGCCCACCGACGGTGATCCGGATCGAACCGACGAACCCTGAGGTCGTCTACGTGCCGAGTTACAACCCGACGGCCGTTTATGGCGAGTGGCCACCGGCCTACCCGCCCTATTCTCCCTACCCCGCGGGCTACTTCGCCGCTGGAATGTTCACGTTTGCGGCCGGGGCCGCGGTGGGCGCGGCGCTCTGGGGAAACTGCAACTGGGGCGGCGGTGACGTCAACATCAACTCCAACAGGTCGGACAACTTCACGCGGAACGTCAACAACGCGAACGTCGCGAACGCCCGCATCGAGCACCGAGCCCAGGGAGGGGGCGGGCAAGGCCGAAACCAGTGGCAGCACAACCCCGAGCATCGCAAGGGCGTGCAATACCGTGACAACGCCACCCAGCAGCGCTTCAACAAGGGCGGCCCTGGCAACGCTCAGTCCAGGGAGGCGTTCCGTGGCCGCACCGGGTCCGACGCCGGCCGCGGGCAGCAGGGCGGGATTGGTCAAGCGGGTGCTCGGGGGGACCGCCAGGGCGGGCTCGGGCAGCAGGGTGGGCGCGGCGAGGGCGGAGTCGGACAGCAAGGCGGGCGTGGGGAAGGCGGGCTCGGGCAGCAGGGCGCGCGCGGCCAGGGCGGAATCGGTCAGCAGGGAGGCGGCGGCCTCGGCGACCGTGGAGCACAGGCATCACCCCGCGCTGGCGGTGTCGGCCAGGGTGGCGCCGGTCAAGGCCGCCAGCAGGGTGGCGCCTTCCAGGGAGTGGGAAGCGGCCGTGACTCTCAGAGCTTCAGCAACCGCGGCAACACGAGCCGTGACAGCTTCAATCGATCGACTGGTGGAGGAGGAGCTCGAGGCGGTGGCGGCCGCGGAGGAGGTCGTCGATGATTCTGCGAATGTCGTGGCTCGTGTTCGTGACCATGTTCGCGCTCGCTCTGGAGGCGGGCGGGCCGGCAAACGCCCAGGCGCCCGCGCCCGCGAAGCCGGAAGCACCCACGGCCCCAAAGCCGGCGACCGCGCCGAAACCGGCGGTGGTGCCGCCAAAGAGCTTCGCGTCAGCCGAGGAGGCGACGCAGGCCCTCGTCGCGGCCCTGCGCGCGGGCGACACCAAGGCGCTGTTGGGGATCCTCGGCAGCGAGAGCCGCGCGCTCGTTTCCTCAGGCGATGCGGTGGCCGACAAGCAGAGCCGAGAGAAGTTCCTGAGCGCGTACGACGGAGCGAACAAGCTCGTCGCGAGCGGTAACTCCACGGTGCTCCAGGTCGGCAACGACGACTGGCCGTTCCCGATCCCGCTCGTGAAAGACGGAGAGCGCTGGCGCTTCGACCCGGAGCAGGGACGCGAGGAGATCCTCGCGCGGCGCATCGGCCGGAACGAGCTGTACACGATCGAGACGTGTCTGGCCTACGTGGACGCGCAGCGGGATTACTACTCGGAGGACCGCAACGCCGACGGCATCCGCGAGTACGCGCAGCAGTTCGCCAGCACGCCCGGTAAGCGCGATGGGCTCTATTGGCCCACCCGCCCCGACGAACCGCTCAGCCCGCTGGGCTCCCTGGTCGTTCGGGCGCGGGTCGAGGGGTATCGGCGCGACCAGTCGGGCGGGCCGACGCCGCTCCACGGGTATCTCTACCGCATTCTCACCGCTCAGGGCGCCGATGCCCCCGGCGGCGAGTACGATTACGTCGTGCGCGGCCGCATGATCGGGGGGTTTGCGCTGGTGGCCTTCCCCGCGCAGTACGGCGCCTCCGGCGTGATGACCTTCCTCGTCAATCACGATGGCGTGGTCTACCAGAAGGATCTCGGACCGAAGACGCGCGCCCTCGCCCAAGCTATGAAGAAGTTCAACCCGGATGGCACCTGGACGAAGGCGGACATCCCCGAGATCGGCGCCCCCACCGATGACTAGCCCGAGGAGGAGAGACCGCTACGACGCCGTCCAGCCACCTCCGAGCGCCCGGTAGAGCCGCACGACGGCGAGCAGCTCGTCGCGCTCGAACTGGGCCAGCGTCAGCTCGGCGTCGAAGAGCTGGCGCTCGGTGTCGAGCACCTCGAGATAGCTCGTGACGCCGCCGCGATAGCGAACGTTGGCCAGCCGCGCCGCGTCGGTCAGGGAGTTGACGAGCGCCTGCTGCTCGATGCGGGCTTCCCTCCGCTTCCGGTGCTCGACGAGTGCATCCGAGACGTCGCGGAATGCCTGCTGGATCGTCTGCTGGTACCTGGCCAGGGCCGCCTGCGCCTGAGCCACGGCCGAATCCACGCCAGCCCCGACGCGCCCCATGTTGAAGATGGGCACGCTCACCTGAGGACCGATCGCAAGCAGGCCGGTGGGGCCGAACCAGCTTCCGGTGATCAGCGTCCCGCCGACACCAGCCGAGCTGATGAGAGAGACCTTCGGGAAGTACTCAGCCTTCGCGACGCCGATCCGGGCCGTCGCCGCCGCGAGCTCGTCCTCGGCCTGGCGGACATCGGGCCGGCGCTCGAGCAGCGTCGCAGGCAGCCCGGGCGGCACGATCGGGCCCGAGAACTGCTGAAGAAGTGGGCGGCCCCGCGGAACCGCGGCCGGGTTACGCCCGAGCAGGACCGAGATGAGATTCTCGGTCTGCTCGATCCGGCGCATGACGTCGGGAATCGTCGCGGCCGCCGTGTACAGCAAGACCTCCGCCTGCCGCAGGTCGATCAGCGCCGCAACGCCTCCCTGATAGCGGAGCGTCACCAGCCGAACCGCTTCTTGTCGGGTGGTCAGCGTCCTTCGGGAAATCTCCAGCTCCAGATCGAGCTCGCGGAGCTGGAAATACGCGGTCGCCACATCGCTCACCAGCGTGGTCACGACGAACCGCTGCACGTCCTCCGAGGCCAGTAACTGCGCACGCGCCGCCTCGGTGGCCCGGCGCAGGCGGCCCCACAGATCGAGCTCCCAGACGAGGTCGAACGTTCCGAGCGGACTGAAGGTCTCCCTCGACTGCAAGGGCGCCCGGTCGCCCGGGAGGCTGACGTACGGTGCGCTCGCCGACGCGCTGACATCCGGGAACTGAGCCGATCGCACGATGGTGACCTGGGCGCGAGCCTCGAGGATGCGAGCGGCCGCGATACGCAAGTCGTAGTTCTCGGCCAGCGCGGTACGGATCAGCGATTGCAGCGTCTCGTCTTGGAAGATCTTCCACCAGGCGATGTCCCCGAGAGATTCCGCTCCCCCGGGGGTGTCAGTGGCCAGACCGCGGAAGTCTGGCGGCACCGCGACCTGCGGGCGCCGGTAGTCGGGCCCGACCGTGCAGCCCACCAACAGGAGCGCCGCCAACAGGACCATCACCAGGAGCGCCACCACGATGAGCGCCGCCCACGGTACCGTCGCCAACAGGAGTGCCGTCGACCGCAGCGAGCGACGTGTCACGCGTGCTGCTCACCCCGCACGCGCAGGCGCTCGTCGGGCTCGGTCACGGGATGCTTCGTCACCGAGCGCTTCCTGCCCAGCCCCTCCACGAACGCGAAGTTCCCGGGGATGAGGAAGACACCGAGCCCGGTGGCGATCAGCATTCCCCAGAACACGGCAGTGCCCATCACGTTCTGGGCGCCCGCTCCCGCTCCGCTGGCCAGCATCAGCGGCACGACGCCGAGAATGAAGGCGAACGCTGTCATCAAGATAGGCCGGAAGCGCAGCCGGGCCGACTCCAACGCGGCCGCCTCGACCGACTGGCCCTCTTCGTGCTTGGCCTTGGCGAACTCGACGATCAGGATCGCGTTCTTCGCCGCGAGCCCGACGAGCATGATCAGGCCGATCTGAACGTAGACGTTGTTGTCGTAGCCGGAGAGCCACACGCCGAAGAAGGCGCCGAGGGCGACGAGCGGCGAGCCGAGCAGCACGGCCCAGGGCAGGCGCCAGCTCTCGTACATCGCGGCCAGCAGCAGGAAGACGAACACGATGGCCAGGATGAACGTCGGCGCGGACGGTGGAGCGATCTTCTCCTGATAGGACAGCGACGAGTAGGCGAAGCCCATCTCCTTGGGCATCGTCTTCTGGAAGACCTCTTCGAGCGCGGCGAGTGCCTGCCCGGAGCTGACGCCGCGGGCGGGCGCGCCGTTGATCTCGACCGAGCGCAGCAGATTGAAGCGCGTCGTGAGCTCGGTTCCCTGGGCCGTCGTGATGGTGACGAGCGTCGACAACGGGATCATGGTGCTGGTCGTCTTGCTGCGGACGTAGACGTCGCCGATGTCACCGGGCTTGCGACGATAATCCGCGTCCGCCTGCACGTACACACGGTAGAGACGCCCGAAGCGGTTGAAGTCGTTCACATAGGTGCCGCCCATTGCCGCCGACATGGCCTGGAAGACGTCGCTCACGGGGACGCCGAGCGTCCGCGCCTTCTCCCGGTCGAGCTCGACCTTCACCTGGGGATACGTGGGATCGAACGCGGTGAAGAGCGAGGCGAATTCGGGCCGCTGGCGGGCTGCCGCCAGGAACGCGCGCGTCTGGGCCCCGAGCTGGTCCACGGTCAGTGAGCCGCTCCGGTCCTGGAGCAGGAAGTTGAAGCCGGCCGCCGCGCCGAAGCCGCTGATGGTCGGAATGTTGAACGGAAAGGCCACCGCCTCCGGGATCTGGACGAGCTCCCGGTTCACCCGCGCCATGATGCCCTTCACGTGCAGCGCCTCCTCGTGGCGCTCCTCCCACGGCTTGAGGCGGACGAAGATGCTGCCGAAGTTCGGCTGGTAGGTGCTGGTGACGGCGCCATACCCGCCGATCGTCTGATACGAATCGACGGCCTCGACCTTCGCCAGGATCTCCTCGACCTTGCGCAGCATCGCGCTGGTCCGCTCGAGCGAGGCCGCCGGTGGGAGCTGGACGGCCACCCCGAACAGACCCTGATCCTCGTCGGGGATGAAGCCGGCTGGTATCCGGCGCCCGAGGAGGCCGACTCCGACCACCACGACCCCGACGAGCAGGATCGTCACCACCGCGCGCCGGATGAGCAAGCGGGCCACGCCGATGTAACCCGTCGTCGCGGTGTCGAACACGCGGTTGAAGCCGCGGAAGAAGACGCCGAGCGGGCCCCGCGGGGCGCGGGCGGGCTTGAGGAGCATGGCGGCGAGCGCGGGCGACAGCGAGAGCGCGCTGAACGCCGAGAGGAGCACCGAGATCGCGATGGTGAGGGCGAACTGCTGGTACATCTGCCCGGTGAGGCCGCCGAGGAACGCGACGGGGACGAACACGGCGGAGAGGATGAGCGCGATCCCGATGACCGGCGCCGACACTTCCTTCATGGCCTGGCTGGTGGCGTCGCGCGGGCTCAAGCCGTGCTCGATGTGGTGCATGACGGCCTCGACGACGACGATCGCGTCGTCCACGACGATGCCGATGGCGAGCACGAGGCCGAACATCGAGAGCGTGTTGACCGAGAAGCCCAGCAGCGGGAAGAAGATGAACGTGCCGACGATCGAGACCGGCACCGTCAGCAGCGGGATGATCGTAGCCCGCACGTTCTGGAGAAAGATGAAGACGACGAGCGTGACGAGGATCAGCGCCTCGACGAACGTCTTCACGATCTCGTGGATCGAGGCCTCGACCGCCGGCGTGGTGTCGTAGACGATCTTGTAGTCCAGGCCGGGTGGAAACAGATTCTTGGCCGTGGCCATGGTCTTGTAGATCGCCTCGGACGCCTTGAGCTGGTTCGCGCCGGGGAGCAGGTAGACCGCCATCGCGCCGGAGGGCTTGCCGTTCAGCCGGCCGAACGAGTTGTAATCCTGGCTGCCCAGCTCGGCACGCCCCACGTCGCGGATGCGCACCACCGATCCGGTGGACGACTCACGGATGATGATGTTCTCGAACTCGTCCGTGGTCACGAGGCGACCCGGCGCGCTCACCGTGAAGGTGAACGCCTGGTCGGCGGGCGTCGGCGCCTGTCCGATCCGGCCGGCTGGCGCCTGGAGATTCTGGTCCTTGACGGCGGAGATCACGTCTGACGGGGTCAGACCCAGCTTGGCGAGCTTGTCGGGCCGAAGCCAGATTCGCAGGCCGTAGTCGGTGCCGCCAAAGAGATCGACCTGGGCGATGCCAGGGATCCGCAAGAGCTGGTCACGCAGATTGATCGAGGCATAGTTGATCAGGAAGTTCGCGTCGTAGCTCCCCTCGGGCGAGTAGAGCGAGATCAGCATGAGGATGCTGGGGCTCTGCTTCTTCACGGTGACGCCCTGGGCCACGACGTCCTGCGGCAGGCGCGCCTGGGCGGAGGAGACCCGGTTCTGGGTCAGCACGTTGGCGGTGTCCTGGTCGACGCCGACCTCGAAGTTCACGTCGAGCAGCATGCGGCCGTCGCTGGTGTTCGACGACTTCATGTAGATCATCCGGTCGACGCCGTTCACCTCCTGCTCGATCGGCGTGGCCACGGACTGCTCGACCGCCAACGCCGAGGCACCGGGGTAGTTGGCCGTGACCCGGATCGTGGGTGGCGCCAGGAACGGGTATTGCTCGAAGCTGAGCCGGAGGAGCGAATAGGTCCCGAGCATGACGGTGAGGATCGCGATGACGATCGCGACGATCGGTCGGCGGATGAAGAACTCGGCCACGGCGCTCTAGCTCCCGCCCTTCGACTTCGCTGCCGGCGGGGCCGGCTGAGGTGGAGCCACTGGAGGTGGAGCCACCGGTGGCTTTCCGTCCGAGTCCGCTCTGAGCTCGGGCTTGACCTGCATTCCCGGCCGTGCCTTCTGAATGCCCTCGACGATGACCCGCTCCCCGGGCTTGAGTCCGGTCGAGACGATGTAGAACTGGCCGTAGCTCTCGCGCGGCGTCACGGTGCGCAGCGCGACCTTGTCACCCTCCTCGACCACCAACACCGTCTTCGCGCCCTGCAGCTCCTGCACTGCGATCTGCGGCACGAGAATCGCGTCGGGCACTTCCTCGGTGACGACGCGCACGCGGCCGAACTGACCGGGGCGCAGCATCCGGTCGGGATTGGGGAACTCGGCGCGGACCTGGATGGTCCCGGTCTTCAAGTCGATCGCCCGGTCGATGAAGATCGCTCGGCCCTTGTGTGGAAACACACTGCCGTCGGCCAGGATCAGCTCGAGCGTGGGCGCGCGATCCGGCGGCACCTCTCCGCGGCCCAGCCCGGGCACCCGCTTGACCAGCCGCAAGAGGTCCGCCTCGGAAATGGCGAAATCCACGAAGATCGGGTGGATCGACGAGACCGTGGCGAGCAGTGTCGGCTCCCCTTTGCCGACGAGGTTGCCAGTGTCGATGGCGACCTTGCTGATGATCCCCGAGATCGGCGACTGCACGGTGGTGTACCTGAGGTTCAGGTCGGCCTGAATCACGGCGGCCTTGCCCGCTTCGACGGCCGCCTCGGCGAGCTGAATGCTGGTGCGCTGACTCAGGACGGTGTCCTTGAGCCCGGCTTCAGCCGCCTGAACCCCGGCTCCGGCCGCCTGCTCACGAGAGACGGCGGTGTCCAGGTCCTGCTGCGGAATCGCCTGCTCCTTGACCAGAGGACGGTAGCGCGCAACGTCGGCCTGGTTCTTCCCGAGATCAGCCTTCGCCTGATCGAGCTGGGCGCGCGCACGATCCACGACCGAGGCGTCCTTGGCGCGAGTCAGGTCGGCCTGCGCTTTGGCGAGCTGGGCGCGGGCCGACTGCAACGCCGCCCGGTATTCGTCCTGCTGGATCACGAACAGCACCTGGCCACGCTGAACCTCGGAGCCCTCCTTGAACCGCACCTGCTCGAGAACGCCCTGGACTCGAGCCCGGATCTCGACGGTGGGAACGCCCTGCGTCTGGGCCACGAACTCGGCGGAGACCTGGACGCTGCGCTGCTGGATCTCGGCGACGATGACGGCGGGTGGGGGTGGCGCCGGGGGCTGCTTGGCCGCGGTGGCGTCTCGCTGCTGGCATCCGGTGACCGTGATCAGCAAGGCGATACCGGCCAGGCAGCCGCCCCACGGCGTCCCGGGTTGAGGCCCTCGTGGAGAAAGCATGGTTCAGGTCTCCCAGCCCAGATGGGGCTTCACCAGTTCAGCGGGAACCCGACACCCCGCCGCCGCGGACGACTCGAACGGACTGTAGTGATAACCGCGAGCAGCGAGAAATAGGACCTTGGTCCCACCCCCGCCCATGGTGGAGCCGCTGGTGGGGATCAGGAAGCGGTCAGCCGCTCGAGCTGGGCCTCTCCTTCGAGAGCGGCAGCGTGAACGAGAAGGTCGCGCCGCCGTTCGAATTGTTCTGTGCCCACAGCCGACCACCGTGAGCCTCGACCAGGGACCGGGCGATCGAGAGTCCCATCCCGAGGCCCTGAGGCTTCGTCGTGTAGAACGGCTCGAAGACCAGCGGCAGCTCGCACTCGGCGATCCCGCTGCCACGGTCGCTCACCGAGACGCGTACGACGCCGTCGGCGCTGACGCGGGTCGCGATGGCGAGGCGACGATCGTCGCTGGTCCGCATGGCATCGAGGCCATTCATGATCAAGTTGAGGACGACCTGCTGGAGCTGAACGCGATCGGCGAGGACCACGGGCAATCCGGCCTCGAGCTCGAGATCGATGGACACCCCCCGGGTGGTCGCGTCGCTCCGTACCAGGCTGACCACGTCCTGAATGACGGCATTGACGTCGAGCGGTCGCTGGTTCGTGTCGTCCTTTTTGAAGAAGGCCCGCAGGCGGTGGATCACATCGATGGCTCGCTTGTCGTCGGCCACGATGTCGGAGACGATCTCGCGAAGATCCTTGGCATCGACGCCGCTGTCGATCAATCGCTCGGCGACCTGCGCGTTACTCAGGATGGCCGTGAGCGGCTGGTTCAGCTCGTGGGCGATCGACGCCGTCAACTCACCCATCGTCGCCACGCGACCCACGTGGGTGAGGTCGCGGCGTAGCTTCCGAAGCTCGATCTCCCCGCGCTGGCGCAACAGCGCGCTCGAAAAGATGCCGCCGACGAACTCGAGGCGTTGGACGAGGTCGTCCGACCATTCCTGCGCCCGACGAAGCGTGCTCAAGGTGAGCACGCCCATGGCCGTCCCGGCCGCAGCGAGCGGAATCCCCACCACCGATTTGATGCCCAGGGCCGCGAGCTCTTCTCGATCGACTGCGGCGGCCTCGGGAAGCTCGTCGAGCTTGGAGAAGCGGACGATCTCGCCGCGACGCACGCGCTCGACCGACCATGGGAACCGATCGAGCTCCATCGAGGGCCGAGGCGAAGGCACACCGGGCGCCGTCCACTGGTGGGTCAAATGCACGGCCCGATCGTCGGCGCTGAACTCCAGGATCAGCGCGTTGTCGAGCCCGAGATGCTCGCCGACACGGCGCAGCCCGCGGGCGATACCCTCGTCGACCTCCGCCCCGCGGAGATCCACGAACCTCGCCGAGAGGTCGGACACGAGTGTTTCGAAGTCGAGCCGCTCCCGGACGACCGTCTCGGCGCGCCGGCGCCGGCCGTGCTGGAGCAGGAGGGCGCCGATGAGCACTCCTTGAGCACCGATCAGTCCGACGACGGCGACGATGTGCCAGCGGTACGACTCCCACAACGATGCGGACAGGAGCAGGACTTGCTTCCGTGACGGCAGGCTGTCGTCAGCCGCTGCGAGGACGGGGATCACGATGCTGAACAGCGCGACGAGACCAGCAATCACACCGGCGCGAAGCGGGCGACGGCGCGCCCCTCCCGTCATCGTGGAAGTTGTCCGATTGCACATCCCAGTCACGGGACATCGTTGCCCGCGGCCGGGAATTGTACATCAGCGATTCATCGACGGTGACGATTTCAGCGCCCTGGATGCACCGAGGAATAGTGGCATACACCACGCAGTGGTGGTTCACGATCGCGTACATCACTCGGTAGTGGTCGGCGATGAATGGCCCGCCGCCGAAAACGTCCCGGTGGTCTATGCGATGAGGCTGATCTTCTGCGCCATCACGACCAGTTCGGCGACCGATTCTGCTCGCATCTTCTTCATCATACGGCCGCGGTGGACCTTGATCGTCTTCTCGGCCGCGGCGAGCTCCACCGCGATTTGCCGGTTGAGCTTCCCGGTGACGACGCGTGCGAGCACCTCACGCTCCCGCGGCGTGAGGGTGTCGACGCGGCGCTGGAGCTCCTGGCGTTCGGCGGTTTCCGCCTGGCTCCCGCGGCTCTGGGCCAGCGCGCGCGCGATGGCGTCGAGAAGCTCGCGATCATCACACGGCTTCTGGAGGAAGTCGAAGGCGCCTCCCTTCATTGCCCGGACGGTCATCGGGATGTCACCGTGGCCAGTGAGGAAGATGATCGGCAGGGACCGTTGAGCCTCGCCGAGGTCGGACTGGAGATCCAATCCGGTCTTTCCCCTGAGCCGAATGTCGAGCACGACGCACGCGGGGAGGTCCGACACCTTGCGCTTCATGAACGCGGACGCCGAAGAGAACGTCTCCACCTCGAGGCCAGCGGAATGCATCAGTCGTTCCAGCGCCTTGAGCACGGAGTCATCGTCGTCGACGACGTAGACGATGCCGGGACCGGTCACGTCAGCGTACTGGACACGGTTACTCGGTGCGCCGTACGGGTACATCGGCCCCTCC
>Ga0209801_1000352_pt1 | contig 31509 bp, 27 predicted proteins | sample GraSoiAngelo_127_FD_185884 | JGI IMG/M metagenome (GOLD analysis project Ga0209801, IMG submission 185884) | Grasslands soil microbial communities from the Angelo Coastal Reserve, California, USA - 14_0927_09_40cm (SPAdes) (version 2) | ecosystem: Environmental > Terrestrial > Soil > Grasslands ... | reverse complement strand
CGGCAATCACTCTGGTCGCTGTTTCTTTCCCCCTATCAAATGCACAGACCACCGCACCGGCTTTGTCCGGAGATCAGGTGGTGGAGCGGGTTTCGCCTTCCGCTGTATCTATTCTCGTCGGTAAAGGCGACGGCCAAGTCGCAGGCGTCGCTTCCGGAGTGATCATTCGAAGCGATGGCGTGATTCTGACTGCAAACCATGTGGTGAAAGGGATGCGGGAGTTGCAGGTGCGGCTGAAGAGCGGCGAAATCTACGACCAAGTTGAGTTGATGGCGTCTGATGAGCGACGCGACGTTGCGGCACTGCGCATCGCGGCCACGGGGCTGTCGGTGCTGCCCGTCGGCAACTCAACCAATGCGGCATCGGGCGCTGCGGTGTTCGTCGTATCGAATGCCGTGGGGTTACCCTGGACCGCATCTTCAGGCATCCTAAGCGCCACGCGAATGGCTGAGGATGTTCCCGGAGCAGGGAGTGGTTACCGGATTCTCCAGTTCACCGCTCCGTTGTCGCCAGGGTCCAGCGGCGGAGTGTTGGTCGATGCTGAGGCCCGGATATTAGGAATAGTCGTGGGATCACTCAGCGTCGGCCAAAACATCAACTTCGCCGTACCGATCGAAAGCGTTGCTGGCCTCGCGAATGCATCTGGTGGGACGCGTTTTGACTCTGGCGGTCGACTACAATCCTTGGGCGCGAAAACCACAGCCTTCCCGGCTGCTCCTGCCAACGCTCCTGGAATGGGGCAAGCAGTTCCCCCGAACCCACTCTGCCGCGCCCGGACCAGCGGCAAATGCACACCATTTCCGTGCACTCCAAAACAATTTATTTGCGCCGCGAGCGGCTGCAAGACGACATTCATAAAACGGCGATGTTCCCGCACTTGGGATTGCGCTTCGCTGATTACGGGCAAACTGCCGATATTGCAACCACGGTTGACCGGCCGGTCATGACGTTGACTGGACTTACACGCTGGTTTATCAGCCGAAGTCCTTGACTCTCGCCTCGGGCATGGTGGAGGCAACCGATGAATTCGACGCGGGTCCGAAGCTGGCGGCAGTAATCGTGGAGCAGCTCGCCAGTGCCGTGCAGTTCCCGCGCGAAGAGCTGGACAGACCGACTGGAACATCGGAGGCGAGCGGTACGGCAATTCGTGAATCAGGAAGCGATCCGGCAGGAATTCTTCGCTCTGCTCGATCGATATTTGTGGAATCCCACACGATCTGGATGAAGGGCAATTTGTTGCAGGACGCGCTTTACACGCGTCCCGAGATGCGGGATTGGGGCATCCGCATCGTCGACGACCGCAACGGGGCCGATATCTATATCGATGTCACACGGCCCTTCCTGACATACGACTGGATCTTCAAAATGATTAACCCGAAAACAGGCATGATCCTTGGCACGGGGAAGGTGACCGTAATTGACGGTCCCGCCGCAGCGCAGCGGCTGGCGATCGACATTGTCAACCAGATCCGCAGTGTTCGTCCTGTTCCGGCAACGCCGTGATCATGTGAACGGTGCTGGTTGTGCTAGGGATGCACGATTCATGGGAGAAAATCAAAAGCCCCAGGTGCAAGAGCGGCACCTGGCCCAGCCGCAAAGGCAGAAGGCAAAGAGAGATTCCTCGCTGCGCAGGCCGATTATCTCGCAGGAGCGAGATGGGAAGAAAAAATCGGCCTGCTTCGCTCGGAATGACAGTTTTTGGGGGTTGCGGTGCTATGTCGGAGCTAAAACTCCGACCCCCAAAGGCCGGCTCGAATCCTGCTCTACCTCGGTTTCGTTTCCCTTTTACTGCTCAGCGGCCAACCATTTTCTGCAAGTGCTCCGGATAGCGAGCGCCTTGCACCGCGATCTTTGAGGCTGCGGCCTCCAGTTGGCGGAGATCGTCGGGCGAAAGTTCGACGTTAGCGGCTCCGATGTTTTCTTCGAGGCGATGCAGCCTGGTTGTGCCTGGAATTGGCACGACCCAAGGCTTTTGCGCGAGCAGCCAAGCGAGTGCGATCTGGGCAGGCGTCGCCTTCTTCTGTTGTGCAAATTTGCCAACCAGGTCCACCAACGCCTGATTCGCTTTGCGGTTCTCCGGCGTGAAGCGAGGCACGATGTTGCGGAAATCGGTCTTGTCGAACTTCGTATCTTCGTTGATCTTCCCGGTAAGAAAGCCTTTGCCGAGAGGACTAAAGGGAATGAAGCCGATCCCGAGTTCCTGGAGTGTTGGGATCACCTCCGCTTCAGGTTCTCTCCACCAAAGCGAGTACTCGCTCTGGAGCGCAGCGACGGACTGAACTTTGTGCGCGCGGCGAATCGTCTGCACTCCGGCTTCCGAAAGACCGAAGTGCTTCACCTTACCTCCTTGGATGAGTTCCTTCACCGTTCCCGCAACGTCTTCGATCGGCACGTTCAGATCGACGCGATGTTGGTAGAAGAGATCGATGGCATCGACCTTGAGGCGCTTGAGCGACGCCTCGGCAACCTTCTTGATGTGCTCGGGGCGACTATTTAGGCTGTTCCACTTACCTCCGTCGGCAGGATTCGCCTCCCAGCCGAACTTTGTGGCGATGACCACCTGATCGCGGAATGGAGCGAGAGCTTCGCCCACGAGCTCTTCGTTCGTGAAGGGACCGTAGACCTCTGCGGTGTCAAAGAATGTGACGCCGCGATCGACTGCCGCTCGAATGACGGAGATCATTTCCTGCTTGTCTCCGGCAGGACCGTAGCCAAAGCTCATTCCCATGCAGCCGAGCCCGATAGCCGAGACTTCCAGATTGCTTTTTCCGAGTTTGCGCTTTTGCATTGTTTCTCCTTCCGCAGCGGTTCTCTCATCCCGAGATTAGGATCAAACGCCGCGGAAGCGGTAGCCCGATCCTTTCGATTTATTGCCTATTCCTCTCGTTCTGTGAAAATTCACTAGTGTATCCGAAGGCGAGCAGCTATCTTAGGCACGAGACGAGGAAGCGCTGACAATGAAAAACGCCGGTAAAAACGCTACTGCGCCGCCAGACCCAGCTCGTGCATTGCGGGCGGAGCTGGCCCGTAAGATTGCCTTTTCCATTGGGTCCAGAGAGAGACTGATCACCGACGTTCCCGGCTTGCTGCTGAGCCGCAGGACTGCCCCTGCGGCGCCCGCCCCAGCGACGTACCAGCCGAGCCTGGCCGTGGTGGCGCAGGGACGAAAGCGCGCGGACCTCGGCGGAACGACATTCATCTTCGATGAGTCGCGATACCTGCTGACGTCGCTCGATTTGCCAGTCATCTGCAACGTAATCGAGGCAAGTGAGCAGGTGCCCTATCTCTGTTTCGTACTGAAACTCGATATGCCGGTAGTCCGAGAACTTCTTAGCCGAGAGGAGATTCTAGCGACTGAGGCGCCGTCTGATAGTCCGGCCATGGCCACTGGTGAGACCACGGCCGAGTTGCTCGATGCCTGCTGCCGACTCATCGACCTACTGAACACGCCGCAGGACATTCCATTTCTGAGCGGCCTGATTCAGCGTGAGATCATCTACCGAATCCTCCGGGGACCTGCGGGGGCGCGCCTTCGAGCGATTGCCACGCTGGGGGACCAGAGCCAGCGGACGGCAAAGGCAATCGCGTGGGTCAGGGCGAACTACGCGAAGCCGCTACGAGTGGAAGATCTTGCAAAAATCGCGGGCATGGGCGTCTCTACACTGCACCACCATTTCCGGGCGCTGACAGCGATGAGTCCTCTTCAGTATCAGAAGCAGCTTCGGCTGCAGGCAGCGCGGGAACGCATGCTCATGGATGGTCTGGACGCCGCCAGTGCGGCTTTTGAGGTCGGATACGAGAGCGCCAGCCAATTCAATCGCGAATACAGTCGCTTCTTCGGCCAACCACCCATGCGGGATATTCGGACTCTCCGCTCGCCCACGGCTCTGCCAATGGAGTTTGGTAATCGGCAAAGCGCTATCTGATGGTGTTGCTCACAAGCCGCCGGCGTCATCTACTCAGGCTGGGATTTTGGGGGATGCAAACTCATTCGTGGTTAGCGCGTTTCCCCCACTCCTCGACTCGCACAACAAGCTGGAGGCCAACAGCAAATTTTGAACTCTCCACGCGCTGGCAGTAAACCACGCGCGCGAGCGACTTGACGCCTTCCTGGGGGGCGGTAACTACCACATGCTTCCCCGGAGGGCAGATGCACTCAGTCACAACGCGTGCGCCTCGTGGGCTTACGTTTTCAGTGACCGCGCTCTTAATGCGTTGCGACTCGTCCAAGCGCAAAAGCTCTACGTGCACTGCCTTCGAAGTGCGCTTTTCATATCGGCCAGTGGGTACATGCATTTAGCACTTGCTTCCTGTCGCTGCATTACTGGGATGCCGGCCGAGTTGCGTCCGAATAGAAGCATGGAGATTTTAGTCTCTCAGTGTTCTAGCGTCTGTGCAAAAAGGAACACTGCCTCTGAGCAGCCTCCTTTCGTTGCCTCCGTTCGGCAACAGCGAAAGTCTGGTGGCTCTAAGAGACTTGTTGGGCTCTCAGGTCGAGTCAGGGTAATGCGGCGGGCTGCACGTGCGCGACGGAAGGCGCGCTCGGAGCCGGAAGAAGAGGATACCTGGCCGTGCCCTAACATCAGGGTACGTCCAAGGTTCCGGACTCGCAATCCGAGAAAAATCCCAATCGATATGGGGAGAATCACCAATGTGAGAAATGGACACGAAAGTAATGAGGAGGTATGTAAAAAATGCTAGCTTTGCAAGCACGTTTCGGCTTCCTTGTAGGACAACTAACTGGGACCCGCGCGGGGCGCGAATCTTGACATTCACGTCGCCGAGGCGTACGAGTTGAGATGAGTCCCCGCCCAGCGGGAGAGCTCATGTAAAGTGGAATTGAACCAACGTGCATTGCAGGCTGGGGTTGATGCCGTTGCCGATAGGAAGGCAGTGCTCACACGGAAAAGGATTACGATCTCTTCGAGCGCTCCAAGGATCAATCCCTGGTCTGGCATGGTTGCGTGCACGGACTGGAGAATGCCCGTCGCAAGCTTCAACAGCTCGCAAGAACCACAACCAACGAGTGTTCCGTAATATACCTGCCAGCCCGCCAGGTCGTTGCTCTCGCGAATATAGCCCGGGGTAAACGCGTGGTGTTTCAGGTCGCTTACGAGGAACGACGACTTGAGCAAAGGGCCGGTGTGCTGAAACGTGTTGGGTACGAGGTGATTTCTGTGGTCGGCAACGAGCGTGCGCAAGCCGTCTTAAGCTTGCCGCAACGCGTCGACCTTTTTATCGTCGGCCATAAAGCACCTGAACAAACGAGGAGGGAAATTGTTGTTTGGCTGAAGGCCAAATACCCCAAGGCTCACGTTCTCGCCTTGAATCCGCCCGAATGCCTGCAACTGCCCGGTGCTGACTACAACGTCGAGCTCAATGGTCCTGAAACGTGGCTCCCGATCGTCGAGGCCGCAGTAGCATGATGCGGAAGAATGCAATGCCCAGCTGAGGCGAGAAAATCAAAAGCCCCAACTTTGGATCAGCGCCGCCCAAACCCAAAGGGTAGAGGAAACGCATGGTCTGACATCTCCGACCCGCGCTATACTCGGAGCACTCGACACTCTTGTCGACATCGGCGTTCTTGCCGAGAAGGAGGTGATCCAGTGAGGTACGGTTTACGTTGAGGTAGTGGAGGAGGCGCTTGTGAGGTTGCCGAGCGCCTCTCTCCTTTTGCCCGCCCTGTCCGAATGCCCTGTGATTTAGCGAATTCACTCAGCGCGTTATCCCTAGCCAGTGGTTAGGCCGGTGGCACCGGCAAGTAATTCAACAGGTCAAGAAAAGGCGGCGCGATGCCCTGCGTGCGAAGGAGTACGCTAATCTGTGCCACGTGCCGCGCCTCGTGGATTATGAGGTTCCACAGCAGGCCGTCCACGGTGTACCGCTTCCCAGGCCTGTCGTGCACAGTCACAATCCGGTTCAACTCGTCGTCATCGAGAGAGGAGAGGTACGTGACGGTGCTCTGCTCTACGACCCGCCAGTAGTCGAGCAGCGTTTCGAGCGCGAAACCCGCAAAAACAGGGCCGCCCTTCGTATCCTTCAAGGCGGGATTGGTTTTCCGCGCCGGCTGCTCGCGCAGGATTTCCTCGCGAATCCAGAAGTCCTCGGTGGAGGCTATGTGAAACACGAGGTCCTTGATGCAGTGAAGCTTCGCGCCGTCCAGCAACGGGCGAGATAAAACCTCGTCCGGCACGCACCGCAGCGCGCCCCACAAGTCCCGGCGGGCGCGTACGAGGTAATCGTAGGCCTCAGAAATGTTCATTCGTCCTTCCCTCAGCGCAAAGGGTTTCGAGTAAGCAGATTCTAAACTAAAGAGTTGGGGCGTGGCGCAACGTGCGCGGTAAGTCAAAGGCAGAAGGCAAGAGCAAAGAGAAATTGTGATTGCTACTGGTTGGCGGTGAGGCGGCGGATCAAGTCTGCTTCGGCCTGGCGGTAAGGCGTTCCGTCGGGGCGCAGCACTTCATGAAACCATACGGGCGGTTGGCCGAGAATGTAGGGATGCTCCCAGGATTCCCAGGGCAAATTGGTTTGCGTTTTGCCGGCGACGAATCCCCAGTTGATGGCCCCAACATGTTCCTGCTTGGCGATCGGCAGTATCGTGTCAAACGTGCTGCCTACGGACCGGGCCATGTATTCCGTACAAATTACCGGCCGGTTGTACTTCTTTAGCCACGCAATCTCCTGCTTGAAGTATTCCGGCCAACTGTAGTTGTGAAAGGTGACGACGTCCGATTCGCGAAGTTGAATCTGCTGGATTTCAGGGAGGTTTGCCCCGTCGGGCGAGGTGTCCATGCAACAGACTCCGCTGGTGAGTGGCTGCGTGGGGTTGGCTTCGCGCGCCCAAGCGAAAACTTGGGGCAGGAGAGGGATCACGCGAGCGGTCTTTTCTTTCAACTCTTGTTTCGCGTAGCTGCCAGCGTTGTCAGCACCTGGCTCGTTCCAAACGTCCCAGGCGAGGATGCGGTCGTCTTTGGCAAACGCTCCGATGACGCCTTGGACGTAGGCTCTCAGGCGCGGAACTTGTGTGGGGTCCGCCAGCGCCGCGGCGCCGGGACTTTGCACCCAACCGGAGTTGTGCACGCCGGGAATCGGCGGATGCTGCGGGCCAAGATGAGGCAAAGGGTCCCAGCAAGAGTCGAAGAGTACAAACATTGGACGGATGTGGTGGCGCGAGGCAATGGTGAGGAAGCTGTCGATGCGCTTCTGAAAGCCGGCAGCGTCCTGCTGCCAGAGAAGATCGTGGAGAAAGACGCGCATAGTGTTCATGCCCAGCGATTCGGCCCAGGCTAATTCCTGATCGATCTCGTCGGGATTGAAGGTGGCTTCCTGCCACATTTCCAACTGGTTGATCGCCGATTTGGGAGTGTAGTTGCTTCCGACCAACCAGGGTTGTTGCGCGTACCAGGCGCTGGCTTTTTGCTCGGGCCAGCGCGATGATTGCGGTTCTGCGGCGGTCCCGCACAAGCCGATGGCGATAAGTACTGCAATCACAAAAACGGGTTTAAGACTTTTCATCGTGGGGACTCCGTGTACGTGTATATGCTAGGGGTTCAAGACCGCCCGCGCAATGGGTTATCGACGGCCGGATATAAGGGGCGCTATGGCGGTGATTATTTCCATGCTGCGCGCCGTCAATGTCGGCGGCCACAATAAGATCAAGATGGATGCGCTGCGAGCGCTCTATGAGTCCCTGAAATTGCGGGATGCGCAGACGTACGTGCAGAGCGGCAACGTGATTTTCAGGAGCGACGAACGGGACATCGCACGGATCGCGAAGCGAATCGAAGAGGGGATTGAGCGGAAATTCGGGTTTCGCCCCGCTGTGATTTTGCGCACTGCGGCGGAAATGCGAGAGGTGATTGCGAGGAGCCCATTCGCGAAGCGGCACGGGATCGAGCCGGGCAAACTCGTGGTGAGTTTTCTCGCGGGTGACCCTGGGGAGGAAGCTCGGGAGAAGGTTCGTCAGATAAAGTGCGATCCGGAGGAGTTGCGGATCGAGGGGCGAGAGCTGTACATCTATTTTCCCAATGGCCAGGGGCGGTCGAAACTATCGGGCGCGGCACTCGAGAAGATGCTGAAGACACAGGGAACAGGGAGAAACTGGAGCAGTGTGACGAAAATGCTGGAGATGGCGGAGAAGATGGAAGGTTCTTGCTAGAGCGACTCGCCCCTGGCGGTTTGGCCTCGGAGCAGGAAGGTCTTGGGATACGAGCCGCGGCCACAAATCTTGAATGAGCCAAAATCCTTATACCAGTCACCTTCGGACACTTCTGGTTGTGACTCAATCCAAAGACGAAGTTGATTTAGGTCGGCGAGCCTGATGGCTCAGTCGCGCATTTGCTCGATCAAGTGCCGGCGGACGTTCGGCGGCAAGTTGTCCCAGCCTGCAATCTTGGGCATCAGCTGCCAAAGACCAGGCGGCCCAATTCGTCACCAAGACGCTTAGCCTCTTCTGGGTCGGCCGTGTTGCGGAACCGCTCGGCCAGTTCGAAGAACTCTTTCTGCTTGCGCTTTTCAGCTTCAATACCGTTCTCGATGAGTTCCACGAGCATGCGGTTAGAACTCAGCCTGCGAGTCTTGGCCAGGTTACGAACCTGCGATGCGATGTTCGCTGCAAGAGTAACGCTTTGGCGCACGGTCTTGTTTGCGGGGCTCATAGCACCAGTATGCACCATAATGGTGCGGTTGTATAAGTCAAAAAAACCTGGTGCTAATGGAGTACTCGTTGCTGTAAATCGCGGGCGGCTTGGGCGAGGTCGGCGGGGCGGCCGAGGTCGCGCCAGTAATATTGCTCGGCGCGGAAGGCGAGAATTTTTTCGCCTTGGGCAGAGAGGCGAAGGTAGGAGGGAATGATGGAGAAAACGCCTTCTTCTGTAAGCATGGGGAGGAGGCGCTGTGAGATGACGTGGATGCCAGAGAAGGCGAGGGATTGGAGTGGAATAGAAGAGAGATTTCCCGCTTCGCTCCCCGACGCGGTCGGTGCAGGCGAAATGAGAGTATTTTTGTTGTCGATTCGGCGGCCGCGGAGTTGAAGGTCGCCGTCGAACAGGAGGGGGCGGGAAGTTTCACGGGATTGGACGGCGAGAGTGGCGAGAGCGTGGTTCTCGTTGTGGAATTCGAGCATGCGGCGGAAATCGATGGAGCTGATGACGTCGACGTTGTGAAGGAGGAAGGGCTCGTCCACTGGATTGGAATCGCTACTTTTGGAGTGGCGGCGGCTGGAGTCTTCGAGGAAAAACCAGGAGGCCTTTTTCAGGCCGCCGCCGGTGTCCAGCAAGACGTCTTCGCGGGAGATTTCGACGCGCATGCCGAAATTGCCGTGCGATTTCAGATAGTCGATGACCTTATCGGCGAAATGGTGGACGTTGACGATGACCTCGGTGACACCGAAAGCACGCAGGCGGGAGAGAGTGATTTCGAGCAGGGTGCGGCCTGAGAGTTCGACGAGGGCTTTGGGGCGATCGTCGGTGAGCGGGCGGAGGCGCGTGCCGAGGCCCGCGGCGAGGATCATGGCTTTCATTGGGGGGGGGTCTCCGTGGAGGAAAAATGTGGCGAGTCGTGAGTGGCGAGTGACGAGAAGAGAAAAAAGATAACGCGGAGACGCAGAGGACGCTGAGGAAACGCAGAGAAGAGGGACAACTCTTGAAAAATAACCTCGGGCTTCATTGGAGCGATTTCCGCTTGCCCAGTTTTTCCAATTCGAGATGGCGGACGGCGACTTCCAAGCCGTTCCTGGCGCGCAAGCGCTTCGCCAATTGTTCGGCTAGGAAAACCGAGCGATGCTGGCCGCCGGTACAGCCGAACGAAACCATCAAATTTTTAAAGCCGCGCTGCTGATAGTTGCTGATGCTGGAATCCACAAGCGAAAGGACGCTGGCGAGAAACTGATGCACGCTCTCCTGCTGATTGAGATAGTCGATGACCGGAGCGTCTTTACCGGTGAGAGTCTTGAAGCGCGCTTCGCGGCCAGGATTGGGCAGGCTGCGGCCATCAAAAACGAAGCCGCCACCGTTGCCGCTTTCGTCCTTGGGCAAGCCGCGGTGAAAGGAAAAACTGAAAATGCGCACGACAAGATTGTCGGCTTCGGAAGCCAGGCCCTGCAACCTCTCTGAGGCCAGCATGCCTTTGAAAGCATCCATCAGCGCCGGCAGAGGCACGGGCAGCCTGACGTGATGAAGGAGCCAGCGGAGATTTTTTAGCGCATACGGGACGCTTTGCAGGAAATGTGCCCTGCGTTCATAAAAGCCGCGAAAACCATAAGCACCGAGCGCTTGCATGATGCGAATGTAAACGTAGGCGTAGTAGTGGCGCAGGAAGGCTTCGCGATCGAGGGGGATGAAACCGCCCAGCGCGTGAAGATAATGATCGAGAAGCTGCTGGCGGAGGTCGGGTGGGAGATCGGCCTTGGCGTCATACAAGAGCGAGGCAATGTCATATTGCAGAGCGCCTTTGCGGCCACCTTGATAGTCGACGAAATAAGGATCGCCGTTGCGCAAAAGGATGTTGCGGGACTGAAAGTCGCGATAGAGAAAATAATCGCGCGGGGCGCTGAGAAGGAATTCGGTGAGGCGGCCGAAGTCGTCTTCCAGAGCTTGTTCATTGAAGGGGATGCCGGCGAGGCGAAGAAAATAGTATTTGAAATAGTTCAGGTCCCAGGCGATGGATTGGCGGTCGAAACTGGAGATGGGATAGCAGACCTTGTAATTCAGATCGCGGCCAGCTTCGACTTGAAAGCGCGGTAGCACAGCGACAACCTTGCGATAGGCTTCCACAACTTCGGGAGCAATGTTTCCGCCCGTGCGGTTTTTGGAGAGGAATTCAAAGAGCGTGGTGTCGCCTAGGTCTTCCTCGAGATACGCGCCGTGGTTGAGGTCTTCGGCGTAAATTTCTGGGACGGGAAGACCGTGGCGGCGAAAATGTTTGGAGAATTCGAGGAAGGCGGCGTTTTCTTCGCGGACGCCATAGAGAATGCCGACGGCCCGGCTTTTCTTGTTGGCCAGCCGAATGATTTTGCGGCCGGAGCCGCCGAGTTCGCCCTGCAACGGCACGATGCGGTCGGGCGGCGCGTGGAAATGCTGCTCGAAGAGTTTCTTGAGAATGTCCATTGATTGACTACCGCCACTCCGCGGCGACGAATTGCTGGGACCAACAGTTTTAGCATAGCTGATTGGCCTGGACGAGATTTGATTAGGGCGGAGTTGCTGTCCTTCGCGTTAACTAACGGGGCAAAAGAGACTTTCTTTTGGCGGGGAGCGCGCGGGGCCTGCGACTGCGCAGATATAATGCGGTGATGACTTTCCAGCCTAAGAAACGCAAGCGCGCGAAGCGCCAGCACGAGAAACATCGGTCCATAAAAAATCGGTCCAAAGAAATCCTCTTTATCGACCATCGGCTGACGGAACAGAGGAATGCGGCGTCGCGAAACCTGGACCGCATGACGGCGATGGAGATTGTGCGGTTGATGAATCGCGAGGACCGCAAAGTGGCAATCGCTGTGAGGCGAGAGTTGCCGGCGATTGCGGGTGCCGTGGACGCGATTGTGAACGGGATTCGAAGAGGCGGACGGCTCTTTTATGTGGGAGCAGGGTCGAGCGGAAGAATGGGAGTGCTGGACGCGGCGGAATGTCCGCCGACGTTTGGGACTTCGCCGAAACTGGTGCAGGCGCTCATTGCCGGGGGCAGGCGCGCGATTACCCACGCAGTGGAAGGAGCGGAGGATTCGACGCGGAACGGGGAGCGGGATTTGCGGGCAAAGAGATTGTCGCGGAACGACGTGGTGGTGGGAATCGCAGCGAGCGGCACGACGCCGTATGTGCTGGGGGCGCTGAAGTATGCGCGCAGGCGCGGCGCGACGACGGTGGCGGTGACGTCCAACCTGCGCATGCCGGTGGGACGGTTGGCGAAAATCGTGATTGCGCCGGAAGTGGGGCCGGAAGTGCTGACGGGGTCGACACGGCTGAATGCGGGGACGTCGCAAAAAATGGTGCTGAACATGCTAAGTACGGCAGTGATGGCGCGACTGGGGCATGTGTATGAGAACTTGATGATCGATGTCGTGATTACAAATGAGAAAGTTGCGGAGCGAGCACTGCGGATTTTGGCAGAGGCGAGCGGGAAGAGAGTGTCTGCGGCGGAACACGCTCTGCGGGCGGCGGGACACGATATGCGAGTGGCGCTGGTGATATTGAAGCGGGGCGTGGGAGCACGTGAGGCGAAGAAATTGATTGCAGAGGCGAGGGGAGATTTGCGGAAGGCGCTGGGGGAGTAAGTAGCGACAGGGTAGGAGCGAAGAAAAGGATAACGCAGAGACGCTGAGGACACAGAGGCGCGCAGAGGAAAAGCAAGCAAAGATGGCGACGTCCCGACCGGGTCGGGATAAATTCCGTCGCCGCTACAAGGAAAAGGCGCGAGGCAGGATGGACAAATTTCGGATCAAGGGCGGGAAGGCGCTGCGGGGGACGGTGGCGGTCAGCGGAGCGAAGAATTCTGCTCTGCCGGTAATGGCGGCGGCTTTGCTGACGGTGGAGAAAGTTGCGCTGCACAACATTCCGAAAGTGCGCGACCTGATCACCATGAGCAAGCTGCTGGCGTTCATGGATGCAAAGGTGACGATAACGGAGTTTCCGAGCAGCGATTATGTGATTGAAACGCCGAAGTTGAATCATGCGGAAGCACCGTATGAATTGGTGAAAACGATGCGGGCGTCGGTGCTGACCCTGGGACCGCTGATGGCGCGCGTGGGAATTGCGCGAGTATCCTTGCCGGGCGGATGCGCGATCGGGGCACGGCCAGTGGATTTGCACTTGAAGGCGCTGGAGCAGATGGGGGCGGAGATTGGAACCTCGCACGGATACATCGAGGCGCGCGCACCGAAAGGACGATTGAAGGGTGCTCACATCGTGTTCGAGAAAATTACGGTGACCGGGACGGAAAATATTTTGATGGCGGCAGTGTTGGCGGACGGGGAGACAGTGCTCGAAAACGCGGCACGCGAGCCGGAAGTGACGGATTTGGTGGCGATGCTGCGGAAAATGGGGGCGCAAATTTGCGGTGATGGGAGTTCGACGCTGCGCGTTCGTGGTGTGGAGAAGTTGCACGGGACTGAACATACCGTGATTCCGGACCGGATCGAAGCGGGAACGCTTCTGGTGGCCGGGGCGATTACGGGCGGCGATTTGACGATTAAGGATTGCGCGCCGGAGCATCTTGGGGCGGTGATCGCGAAATTGGAGCAGGCGGGAGCGCCGATTGAGATCGTGGATAAGACAACGGTGCGCGTGCGGGGCGCGAAGAAACTGGTAGGCGCTGATGTGACGACGGAGGAGTATCCAGGATTTGCGACGGATATGCAGGCGCAGTATATGGCGCTGGCGACGCAGGCGGAAGGCACGTCGGTGATCAGTGAAAGGATTTTTGAGAATCGCTTTTTGCACGCGAGTGAAATGATGCGGATGGGCGCGAACATTTCGATTGAAGGGCATACAGCCACGGTGCGCGGGCCAGCGGCGCTCTCCGGAACCGTGGTGCAGGCATCGGATTTGCGGGCGAGCGCAGGACTGGTGCTGGCGGGGCTGGTAGCGAGCGGGGAGACAATGATTGAACGCGTGTATCACATTGATCGTGGGTATGAGGGAATTGTGGAGAAGCTGCGCGGAGTGGGGGCGGAGATTGAGCGGGTTCATACCGCGGTTAGTTAAAAATCATCGCGAATGTCACGCTGACCGCCCTCTCGTCTTGGAGATCCACTCTCTTATGAATCCCTATTGGATAGAAGCAGGCCCATTTCGTCTGGCGATCTTGCCGAGACCTAGAGGCTATGACTGGCTAGCACACGACATTGCTGCGGCCCGGCGCTCAGAAGTGAACGTAATAGTCTCAGCGCTCACAGTAGCAGAGACCTTGGAATTAGGACTCTCCGAGGAAGCGCAATGCTGCAAGGAATCCGCGATTGAGTTTCTTTCCTTCCCCATTGAAGACAGGTCGTTGCTTGATTCGGAGGAAGGACTAGAAGTGTTCATTGGTTCGCTCGATGAAAGGGTGAGACAGGGGAAAAGTATCGCTATCCACTGTCGGGCGGGTATTGGACGTTCCTCAATGTTGTGTGCCTGCTTGTTAGTCAAGCAGGGATTTTCCGTCGAGTCTGCTTTTCAGAAAATTCAAGAGGCTCGCGGATGCGTTGTACCGGACACGGCCGAACAGCGCACATGGGTTGAGTCTTTCGTCTCAAGATCCAAATCTGAGTAGAGCTTCTATAAAATTGCTGCGCGGGTTGCGAAAGGCGCACAGCCAGGAGTAGCTGTGCTACCCGACAAACCATTGGAAAGTCTGGTACAATGCGCGACACGTTTATGAATGGGGCGAGCGTAGGCAGAGACCGGGACGCGGCCTACGGAGGGGGAACGACCATGGCGAAGGCGGAATTGCTGAGAAAGCTAGACGCAGCGATTGCGGAGAAAAGTCTACTGAAGCATCCGTTTTATCAGGATTGGCAGGCGGGGAAGCTGAGTAGAGAGGCGCTGCAACTTTATGCAGCGCAATACTACCGGCACGTGGAGGCGTTTCCGAAACACTTGCGCGTGCTGGCGGCGCGGACGGAGGGCCCGCTACAGGGGTTGATTCGGGAAAATCTGGCGGAGGAAGAAAATCCGGCGGGGCCGCATCCGAAGCTGTGGCGGGATTTTGCGGCGGCACTAGGCGTGGGGGAGGACGACATCACGTGCTGCCCTGCCCTTCCGGGGACGCAGACGGTGGTGCAGAAGTTCCGGGAGATTTGCGGGGACCGGCCGGTGGCGGAGGCGGTGGCGGCATTGTACGCGTATGAGTCCCAAGTGCCGGAGATTGCCACAACGAAGATCGATGGGCTGAAGAAGTTTTATGGCGTGACGGAGCCAGAGGGGCTGGCGTACTTCGAGATCCATGAAGAAGCGGACAAGGCGCATCGGGCGGCTTGGCGCGGATGGCTGGAAGAACACGCCGATGGAAATGAGGAAGACATTTTGGCGACGACCCACGAGGCGCTGGATGCGCTTTGGGGCGCGTTGGATGCGGTGCATTGCGAGAGGCAGGAATTAACGACGTAAGGGAGCAAAGAGGTAGAGACAAGAAGTAAGAGGATAACGCGGAGACGCAGAGGACGCGGAGGAAGCGCAGAGAAGAATAACCCGAATTAAGAGATAGATAAACAAAAGGCCCCCGATCGCGGACCTTTTGTTTTGGGGCGCGGTCGTGTGCAAACCAGAACGCAAGTTATTGCGGTTCGAGCGAACAGGGCGCAGCATGCTGCGCCACTACAAGCAAAAAGAGGGACGGGCCAAAGATGCCGTCAGGAAATGGCCGGAACGGCCGACTATTCGTGATTACTCGTGGGAGCCGGAATCCCCGCCGCCTTCACCACTTGAGGAGACAGGATTGCCTCCGCCACCAGCGGCGGCTTTTTGTTGCTTTTCGCGGGCTTCGCGGATGAGAGCCTTGCGCGAGAGGCGAACCTTGTTTCCCTCGATGGAAAGAACTTTCACGAGGACCTGGTCGCCGAGTTTCAGCTCGTCGCGAACGTCGCGGATGCGGTGCTCGGAGATTTCGCTGATGTGTAGAAGGCCGTCGGTGCCGGGGAAAAGCTCGACGAACGCGCCGAATTCCGCGAGGCGCACGACTTTGCCGAGATAGGTCTTGCCGATTTCTGCGCTGGCAGTAACGTCGCGAACCATCTGCAGAGCCGCATCGCCCCCGGCTCCGCTGGTGGAGAAGATGTGCACGGTGCCATCTTCGAGGACGTCGATCTTGACGCCTGTGGCTTCGATAATGGATTTGATCTTCTTGCCGCCCGGCCCGATGAGGTCGCGGATTTTGTCCTGCGGGATTTTCAGTTTGAAGAGGCGCGGAGCGTAAGCCGAGATTTGCGTGCGAGCTTCGCTGAGCGTCTTTTCCATAGTGTCGAGAATCTGGAGACGGGCTTTCTTCGCTTGCGCGAGGGCTTCGCGCATCATGGCGATGGAGATGCCGAGGACCTTGATGTCCATCTGCAACGCGGTGATACCGGCGCGAGTGCCGGCAACTTTGAAGTCCATGTCGCCGTAGTGATCTTCCGCTCCGGCGATGTCCGTGAGAATCGAGTACTTGTTGTTGTCACCGACGACGAGGCCCATGGCAATGCCCGCGCAGGGAGCCTTCAGGGGCACGCCCGCGTCCATAAGGGCGAGCGAACCGCCGCAGACGGTGGCCATCGAGGAAGAGCCATTGGATTCCAAAATGTCGGAAACGAGGCGCATGGCGTAGGGGAAGTCCGCCTCGGCAGGCAGCAGATTCATGAGCGCGCGCTCGGCAAGGGCGCCGTGGCCGATTTCGCGACGGCCGGGGCCGCGCAGGAATTTGACTTCGCCCACGCTGAACGGCGGGAAGTTGTAGTGCAACATGAAGCGCTTGAACTGGTCCTGCTCGAAGAGCAGGTCAAGGCGCTGCATGTCTTCCTTGGTGCCGAGAGTTAAAGTGGCGAGCGCCTGTGTTTCGCCGCGAGTGAATAGGGCGGAGCCATGCACGCGAGGGAGCAGGCCGACTTCGCAAGTGATCAGCCGAATCTGGTCGAAGGCGCGGCCGTCCGGACGGCGGCGGGCGTTCAAAACATCATCGCGGAAGATGTTTTCGCGGAGACGCTCGAAAGCGCGCTTGGTCAGAGTGCGCTTTTCGTCCATCTCCTTTTTCGGCTCTTCAGGAATAAGCTTGATGATCTCTTCCTTGAGAGCATCGACGAGATGATAGCTCTCCTTCTTGGGATGCTTTTCGGTGTTTACTGCGTCATGGAGGCGATCGCCGTATTTCTTCTGGAGGTCCTTGTAGATGGCTTCATCGAACGGGAGCGGCGCAACAGCGACTTTCTTGGGCTTGAGCTGGGCGTACAGTTCCTTGATGGCGGAGACGATTTTCTTAATTTGCGCGTGGCCGAACTCGAGAGCGTCGGCGACGGCTTCTTCGGAAACTTCGAGGGCACCGGATTCCACCATGACGATGGCTTCATCGGTGCCGGCGATGATGATGTTCATCAAACTTTTCTTCTGGTCGGCGACGGTGGGATTGATCACCAACTGCCCGTCAACCAAGCCAACGCGGACGCAGGCGATGGGCTTCTCGAACGGGAGGTCCGAACAGTAGGCCGCAGCCGACGCGCTGGTCACAGCGATGACGTCCGGATCATTTTCGCTGTCCGCGGAGAGCACCATGGAGACGACTTGCGTTTCGTTGCGCCAGGATTCCGGGAAGAGCGGGCGCATGGGGCGGTCAATCAAGCGGGAGGTGAGAACTTCCTTCTCCGAGGGGCGGCCTTCACGCTTGAAGAAGCCGCCGGGGATTTTTCCGGCAGAGTAGGTGTTCTCGCGATAGTCCACGGTGAGGGGAAGGAAGTCGCGGTCATTGGCGGTGGGAGCCATGCAAGCCGTAGTGAGCACGACGGTATCGCCATAGCGCGCCACAATGGCGCCGTTGGCCTGTTTGGCAATTTTTCCAGTTTCGAGAGTGAGAGTGCGGCCGCCGACATCCACCGTGACGCGATGGGGTGCGGGAGTATGTGTATTTTCAGACATGAATCATTTCCTTTGGCTCCGACCGAGTCGGGGCATGTTGAGGCGCGTTCGACGAAGCAAACGGGCCTTGAGCTTACGTTGACCGCAGCGCGGCCATCCATGAGGAAGAGCAAGAGGCGAGAAGAATCGTTAGGCGAACGAAACGCGACGGACTACACCACGAGAATTTCCGGCACTAACTCAGCCGGATGCCTGACGACAGACTCCGTGTGGAATGTGTCAATTCGTGAGAACGCAGTGGATACCGCCCTGATTCCAATGGAAATGCAGGACGATTACTTGCGCAGGCTAAGACGTTCAACAATCTCGCGGTACCGATCCGGGTCGCGGCGGTTGAGATAGTCCAGCAAACGACGGCGCTTATTGACCATCATGATCAATCCGCGGCGCGATGCATGGTCTTTCACGTGGGCCTTGAGATGCGACGTCAGATAGTTGATCCGCTCGCTGAGAAGCGCGATTTGCACTTCGGGCGAGCCCGTGTCCTTAACGTGGGTCCGGAATTGTTCGATCAACGCTGCTTTCGGTGCGCTCAAGTGCCCTTCCTCGTCGTCCCCTGAATTTTTTTCCTCTTCTCTTCGACCCATTCAGGCTAACACAAACGCAACAAAGGTGTAAAGGAAAGTAAAGACAGGACATTCCTCATTTTTTAGGTTTCCCAGCCGAGTAGGAGCTGGGGAGTTTGAGGTGGATCGGCAGGCGGGCTGGGGCTAGAGCGGGATAGGATGTTGTGGATTCCGTCGGCCAGCGCGTAGAAGCGGAACGGCGGGATGCCGAAGAAGCGCTGGGAAATAATCAGGAGTTTCTCGCACAGGATTTTCAGTTTCAGCTTTTGTCCCAAAAACGCCGTCGCGAAGTACGCCGCTGCGGTCATCAGCAAAACCAGGTTTTTCAGCCGCTGGTAGCGCATAACGCGAATGTCTTCCAGTGGATAGCTTTGTTTGACGAAACGGAAAGTTTCCTCAATTTTCCACCGCGTCAGGTAGATTTGTGCGATCCACCATAGCGATTGCGAGTCCCGCACTCCGCACAGGTTGGTCAGCAGCAAGAGCGGTTCTTGCCCGAAGCCGGCGACCACCACCAACAGCAACTGCTCTTCGCGGCCCGGCAGGCGGAACGGTTCCGCGCCGTAGCGCAGCGCGTACACTTTCTCCTGGCCGTTTTCGATCTTGATAATTTTGGCCTGATAGCGGAGCCGGCAGCAGGCCCCCAGATGGATGCAGGGTCACACGATGACGCTGCCGGTCGAGTCCGGTGGAGCGCATGACAAAGCGTTCTCGCCGCTCCAGCAGCGGCTCCAAGAGCTTTCGCCGGTCTCCGCCACGGTCCATGGCCCAGATGCCGCGGCCCCGGGTTTGCGCGCGCAGTTGATCGATGGCGGAGAGCAGTTCGTCATTCTCACTGACAAAATCCTGGGCGCGCACGGAGAAAAGTTGCTGGTAGAGGGGCGTGAGTTCGCTGCCGTGGACTTCGGCTCCGAGGACGCTGCACAACCAGTAGCCGGGGTGCACTTCCCCGGCGCTGCCATCCCAGACCTGATCCAGAAATTCCATCTTGCGGGCGTACTCCTTGCGCACATCGCTGAGATCCAAGCACAGGACGGTGTTGGTATCCACGCGGCGGCGGCCCAGGCGCAGCAGTCCTTGCCGGAGATGCGTTTCCAATTCTTCGGCTTGTAGATTGCGCGAGAGACGGTCTTCGGTCTTGAGCAGAGGAAGCTCTTCTTGCAGACTGCGCGCGATATTGCTCAGTTTCACGCCCTGACTGGCCTGAATCCCGAACAGCATCTCGCCGACGAAATTTCGCAAAGGCTTGCTGAGACCGGCGGGGAGTTCGCAAGTGAAGCGGGTGAGCTGGGCTTTCAGACGAGAACGAATTTTGCTATGTTGCACCGGGGACGCCTCCAAGGTAGGTCAGGATTTTTTGGCGAAAACCCTTCTACCACGGATTCCGTCCCCTCCCACTTATCCGAAATGATAAACCTCTGTCCTTCCATCACTTGCACGCGTTTGCAACAAAAACTCAGGAAGGTCCTGTTCTTGGGAAGCGGTAGTGGGTCGGTTTGAATTTTGACCCCTGCTGTCAGGGTTAAGAAAGTGCAAACCGACCCACTACGTGGAAAGTGGCGACTCGTGATCGGTGATTGCGGGTGTATCTATGCGCGGATAAGAACTGGCTCAGCGGGGGAGGGCTGGGAGGAGAAATCCGGGAGGCGCGGGAGGGCGGCGACGAGTTTCTGCGTGTAGGCATGCCGGGGGGCGCCAAATATTTGCGACGGGGGCCCGCATTCGACGATTTCGCCGGCGTTCAGAATGGCGATGCGATGGCACAGCGCGGCGACCGAGAGCAAATCGTGGGAAATATAGAGGATACCCATGCCGAGTTCGCGGTTGAGTTGAGCGAACAGGCCCAGGATTTCGGATTGCGTGATGGTGTCCAGAGCGCTGGTGGCTTCATCGGCGATGAGCAAGGACGGGCGGTGGAGGATAGCCATAGCGATGATAACGCGCTGGGCCTGGCCGACGCTGAGCTGCCCGGGGAGGCGACGCAGAAAGTCGGCGTCGTTAGGGAGGCTCACGCTAGAGAGCGCGTTACTGATGGCTACGGAGCATACTGATTGCGTGCCGGTGGCGTGAGCGCGCCATGCTTCGCTGAGTTGCGAGCCGATGCGCAGAGCTGGGTTGAGGGAGGACAAGGGGCTCTGCAGGACGATACTGATTTCGCGGCCGCGGAGCGAGCGCATCTGCGCCTCGGTCTTTGCAAAGAGGTCTTCGCCCTTGAAGAGCAGATCGCCGCGGGCGATGCCGCCTTTCAAATGAAGGAGACGCAGAATCGCCAGCGACAGGGTGCTTTTTCCGGAGCCGCTTTGCCCGACGAGGCCGAGGATTTCACCGGACTGGATTTCAAGCGAGACATCGCGCAAGACTCCGGGCTTGTTGCGGTAGTCGACGGAGAGCCGGAGCGAAAGAAGTGGAGAAGCCTCGGTCACTTCTGTGCCCCCAAGGCGGGATCGGGACCGAGGCGGAGAACTTCCACGTTCCAGAAAGCATGGGGATCGAGGACGGACGGCGCTGAGCCGATGACGGCGGGAGAAACGGCGGACATGGCATTCTTATTGACGAGATAAATGAAGGGTTGCTGCTCGAAGATGATTTGCTGCACGCGGTCCCAATCGGCTTTACGTTTTTTGTCCGAAGTTGTGGAGGCTTGCGCGCGCATCAGGCGATCGAGCTCGGCTTCCCACGCGGTCGCAGGCTTCGATTGCTTGGGATTCCACTGATGATTTTCCGCCGAGCTAAGCCACACGTTCATCTGGCTATTGGGGTCGAGGTCGGTGTTCACCAGGCCGAGGAGGCAAGCTTCATAGTCGTACGTGCGGGTGATGCGCTCGATGAGAGAAGGAAAATCGAGAGTGACGAGATTAACCTTGACACCGATCTGCGAAAGATCCTGCTGAATCATGGCGACCATTTGCTCGCGGGACCGATTGCCGGAATTGGTGATGACCGTGAACTCGACGCGATTTCCAGAAGAGTCGCGCAGGGTATCGCCCTCAAGATGAAAACCTGCCTGAGAAAGGAGGCGAAGCGCGGCGGCGGAATCGTACTGCGGAACGGGAAGAGAAGAATTGAACCAGAAATGGCTCGCCGGCGAAACAGGGCCGAAAGCTGGTTGCGCGTGTCCGCCAAAAACGATGCGGGACAAATCGGCGCGGTTGATGGCCATGGAGATCGCTTTGCGAAATTCCGTGGAGCGGAACCAGGCCTTCTTGCTTTCGACAAGCGGCGCAGTGGGAACCTGGTTGAACCACATGAATTCGGAATCGAGGCCCGTGCCGGCATCGTGAGCCACTGCCGGCATTTCTTTCTGCAGACGGTCAAAGTATTCGGCGTCGAGAACATTAATCAAATGGATTTCACCGCGGCGGAAACGCAGCAATTCAATGTCGCGATTGCGCTGAATGTCGAGGCGAATGGAGTCGAGATAAGGCAGAGGCTTTCCTTCCTTGTCTTTTTTCCAGTAATTCGTGCTTCGCCGCAGAAGGACGGAGGAGCCGGGCGTGTAGTGCGCGACATAGAAGGGGCCAAGGACGGCCATCTCCTTGTTGGGAGAATGAGCGGAGAGAATCGCGACCTGATCGAAGAGGCGTTCGAGTCCCGCCACAGGAGCGGGAAAAGTGACAATGACGGAGTCTGCGGAAGGCGTTCGGACCGCAACCTGACCTTCGCCGGAGCGGAAAGAGTCTCCCGTAGGCGAGTGCAGCTGCGGATCCATTAACGCCTTCATCGTGTAAGCGACGTCTTCAGAGGTAAACGGCGTGCCGTCGGAGAAGTGCAGCCCGGTGCGGAGATGAAATCTAATGCTACGGCCGTCAGCGCTAACCTTCCAGGAAACGGCCAAGCCGGGCTCAAGAGCTTGCGTTTGCCGATTCAAGCGGATCAATACGCCGCCCGTGAGATAGCGAATGGTCTCGGAAGCATCCTCTTCCACGAGCAGGGGATTGAAAGTTTTCGGTTCGCCGCGGAGACAGAAGTGGAGTTCGCCGCCGGACTGGACAGCAGATTCGGCGCTAGCGGAAACAGGCCAGCACAGAACGAGGATAAGAGCGAGAACAACGGAAACGCGGCGCATTACTGTGCGACCTCCTGCGACGGCAGAACCAGTTGAAAGCACATGACCACAATCACGAGAAGAACGAGGGGGACGAGCCTCCAGGGATTTGCCGAAAGCGTTGAAAAATCCTCGAAGCCGCGCATCAAGTTTCCCCAGGAGGGCATCGGTTCCATCACGCCGAGACCCAGGATGCTTAGATTTGCCTCGGTCAAAATGAAGAGCGGGATCGAGATAAAAAATTGCGCATAAAAAAGCGGGCGCAGGTTTGGCGCGACGTGGCGCACCAGCAGGCGAGCGGGTTTGCAACCGGAGGAACGCGCCAGCAACAAGAAGTCAGAGTCGCGAACGCCACGCGCCGCAGTGCAGATGAGGCGGACGGAAGCCTGCCAGCCCAGCAGGCCCATCATCAGGAAAGCGATGACGACGGACACCAGCGGTGGAACGTCGAGAGGCAACATGGCCCGCACGACAAGAAGAAGAAATAGCCAGGGCAAAGCGAGAGAGAGGTCGGTCGCCGCGAGAACAATGCGTTCGAACCAGCCTCCCAGAAGGCCGGCAACGCTTCCCAACACGGCAGCGATCAGAGTCGAAAGAAGAGCGGCGGCCGGCGCAAGAAGCAGGGAAACGCGCGTGCCGTAAAGCAATCGAGCCAAGAAATCACGGCCCAGCGGGTCGGTCCCAAGAGGATGCCCCGACGAAGGTCCGGCATTGGGAATATCCCTGAACTGCCGTGCATAGTGAGCGGGCAAGAGAAAGGTTGCAAGCACCATTAACGCGAAGATTGCGCACAGGATGGAGGCGGCCACTTTCTGCAGGAACGTCATGACGGGCTCCCCGCAAAAGTGCGCCCGGCAAAATCGGCGAGCGAATTCGCCGCAAGCATCACGAGAGCAACCATCAAGGTGACATTGACGATGAGCGGCAGATCGCGGCTGAGCGCTGCGTGCCAGGCAAGCTGGCCAAGGCCAGGTGAATCACAGAGTGCTTCGATGGGAATGGCGGCGCCGAAAGAAATGGCGAACGAGACACCGAGAAGCGCAAGAAGCGGCGGAGCCGCCAATGGCAGCACATGACGAAACAAGATGGCGCTGCTCCCCAAGCCTCTCGCGCGAGCTGCGAGAACGTGGGGCTGGTCGTAAGCTCGGACCAGCAGGTTTCGGACGTAACTATAGAGCCGGGGGAATACGACTATGGCGATGGCGAAAAAAACAGGCGCTCGCAAGTGAACGGCGAGCATAGCAACGACGGCGGACGGCAGAGACAACAACAAACTGTTCAAGGCAGTAGTCGAAGCTTCAAAAAGCCAACCGCGAAAGGAAAGTCCTATCGAGGCCAAAAGCGCCGCAGCCACCCATGCCAAACCAAGTCCTCGAATGACCGAGTTGCCGGTTACCGGGAACCTTTGGCGAAGAAGTTCGCGAACCGGCCGTTTCAATGAATCGGACTCCCCCAAATCGCCGTGAACAAGCGCCGAAAGATAGTGGAAGTAGAATGAAGGCAGACTTTGCTGTAGCGCCTGCTTCTGGCGCAAGGCTTCCACACTGTTCGCGCTCCATCTTGGATCGAGTTCCCGTTCTGCAACGCCGTATCCCGGCGCAAAACGCACCAGGGTTGCGCTGGCGAGGGCGCCGACGAGTCCGAGACAGACAAGGCACACCAGCCGCCGCACGCCAAGCCGAAGCAAATTCCTGGATTTTTTGTTCTCGATCACTTTTGGTCCGCGCTAAAAGGGTCTGCCCCCTCCCTCAGGTCAGGAGGCTGACTGAATCTTCGAATAGTGCTTCTCTTTGACCTGATACATGCTGCGGTCTGCTTCCGAAAGAAGTTCTTCCGCCGAAACGCCGTCGTCCGGATGAAAGGCGCTGCCAACGCTGACGGAGACGATCGTGTCCCCGCAAACACTGTGGCTCGCCTCGCGCACCGCGCGCGACAGCCGTCTTTCCATCTCGGTAACCACATCCTTGGTCACTTCAGGCAAGACAAAGACGAATTCATCTCCGCCCAGCCGGCCGACCTGGTCGTATTCCCGGCAAGACGATTTAAACTTTGTGGCTACTTCCTGAAGCAGCTTGTTTCCCGTCAAATGGCCGAGTTTGTCATTAACCTTTTTGAACCCATCCAGGTCGCACAAGAGCACCGCAAGAGGCCCCCTGGAGCGACGGAGGCGAGCGAGTTCTTTGTCGAGATGCAGACAGATTGATCGGGCATTGGGCAGGCCGGTGAGATAATCCGTGCTGGCAGTGCTTTGAGCTTGTTCGAATTGGAGAGCGTTTTCGACAGAGAGCCCGAGTTTGGAACTGGCCGCCAGGAGCAAGCGCAGATGATCCTTTGTGAAGCCATTCTTCTCGCGATGGTAAAGAGTAAGCACACCGGCGACGCCGTTGCGGCCACGAAGAGGGACGCACACGGCGGATTGCAAGTTGGTGATGCCCGAGGAAGCGCCGAGATGGAGAGTCTCGGCGGCAGGATTGCCATTGGTTATCGGTTTTTCGTTGCGCGCGACCCAGCCGGAAAGGCCTTGCCCCATGGGAATGCGCAATGAGCTGAACAGATCGTAGTCCACGCCATGAACATATTCGGGAATCAGCATCCCGTCTTGGCAAACAAAGAAAACGATGGAGTCGTGCGGAATCATTTCCTTTAATCGGACCGCCACAACGGAAAGCGTTTCCTTCAGGCTCAATGAATTTCCGAGCGTCTGGGCAAGCTCGAACAGAAGCTGGGCCTCCTGGCGCGCAGAAATGATCGAAGACAGGAAGGACGTGGCGCGGATTTCGGCTTCATCCGGCACTTCCGCGAAACCGGACGAAGGAGCAACCTGAGGGTCCACTTTCGGAGCGACGTCCAGGCGCACTCGTTCGGTTTCCATGGAACTCGCCATCATTTCCAATTCCTGATAGCGGCGCTCCATGACTTCCACAACGCGAGGATCAAAGCTACGTCCTTTTTCGGCGCTTAGGTTGTTCATAGCTTCCGCCGGGGTCATGGCCCGGCGATAGGGGCGCTCGGAAGCAAGAGCATCAAAGCAGTCCACGGCGGAGAGAATACGCGCTCCGATGGGGATTGCTTCGCGTTTCAGGCCGTCGGGATAACCTGTGCCGTCCCATTTTTCGTGATGGGAACGCACGATGGGAACGACTGGATATGGGAATTGAACGCGATCCAGAATTTCCGCTCCGACGATCGGATGAATTTTCATTTTCTCGAACTCTTCGGGCGTCAGGCGCCCCGGCTTGGAGAGAATGTTCTCGGGAACAGCGAGCTTGCCAATGTCGTGCAGCATGGAGGCTGCACGAATGGCATTCAACTGGGCCTCGTCCACGCCGAGGTCCTTGGCAATCTCGATCGCATAAACCTGTACGCGGCGCAAATGATCGTGCGTGGTGTGATCCTTCGCTTCGATCGCCAGCGAGAGTGCCTCGATGGTGCGCAAATGAAGCGCGGCAATTTCCTCGGCGTGTTTTTTCTGCGCCTGGAGACGGCTCAGGTAGGTTTGATACGACCGGTAGATCCAATAGACGATGGGGAAGGCCAGAAGGCCGAACTGCCAGCCGATCAGCCGGTTTACGGCGCTCACTCCACAAGCAATCAGCGCACCGAGCAAGTAATAGGGAAAGGCCCACAGATAGCATTCCTTCCAAACGTGGACAGGATTGCGTCCCTCGGTCATGGCGATGATGCCGGAGACGGAAATGGTGTTGAAGGCGAAGTAGGTTGTGGCCGCCGCGGCCATCAACATGGGCCAGCGAAATCCGACGCCAGCCGCGACTTTGCTATGAAATACCAGTTCCGCGGCGCTAATGGAGAGGGCGAGGTTGGCTAAGTTAAAGAGCCATTGAATCGGACGGGGACGTGGGTTGGCGTGCCACATGGTTTGGACAAGCCCTCCGAGACAACCCATCAGCAGCGTCTCGGAATAAGAGAGGTCCAGGATGCCGACGAGAATAAAGAGGAAATTCGCGGACATCGTGGCCTTGATGCCCGGCAAGTGCACTTTGAGCACGGAGGCGCACAAAGCCACGGTTAGAAAACAGCCATACCGGAAAATATCGTCGGAGTGCCATTTAAGGAGAGCATAGGGCAATAAAGGCAGCCCTCCGACAAGCTGAGTCAAGATAAATGTGAGCGCAGGAATCCCGAGTGCCTTGACGTCACTCCACGTGTTGCTCCAGTAGTTTCTCGCAACAGTTGCTACCACACGCGTTCCTGCTCTCTGCCGATCGGCTTCCGCAGCACTCTTACACGGATATTGAGCGCCCAAGCCTTACGCGTAGACAAACCAGCAAACACCCCATTCGCTAGCTAGAGTGGACCTGTGACCTCTTCGCCGTTCCGGCACAGCAAGCAGCGCGGAACGGTTCCATATTGGAAAATTTTGATAGTTGAAGCGTGGATTGGGAATAGTACGGCGTGCGATTGTATTGTAAAGGATAATGCCTTCGAGTCTTGACAGGGTTTCGAGGAGTATCGAATAGGACTCTCACACAAGTCGCGGTCGGACCGCTTCTCGGATGCCACGAAGACCAGCTGTCCCTACGTACTACCTTTAGTCCCCCACCTGTACTATCGACGCTTCGTTGGCCAGACCTAATACTCACGGCACTGACACCAACAAGAGTTCGGACCACCTCATCGGGCTGGTCCGGCAACTCGGTCAAGGAGCCCAGTCCATGGCCTTTGCGGCGGAAACACAGCCATCCTCCGATGGCAGCATCCTAAAGACGACAACGACCTGGGGCGCGCGGCTCGTGCTCTTTGCCCTGATCACGTTGCTGGCCTCCGGATTGTCCTTTGCCGACGGCAAGAAACATAAGCTGTCCAAAGACCTTGATGCTCTCAAAGGCGGCCATAACGGCGCCACGGTCGACGTGATCATCCAATTCAATCAAACACCGACCGCTGTCCACCATCAGAAGGTGCAGAACAAGGGCGGAGTACTGAAGACAAAGCTGGACGTCATCAAAGGAGCCCATTATTCCGTCCCGACTGGTTCGCTAGAGGACTTGGAAAACGATCCCGACGTTGCTTACATCTCGCCCAATCGCCCGCTAAGCGGCACCTCAGCGTCAACTCTTGACTATGCCGCCGAAACTGTCAACGCGCCAATGGCGCGGCAGCAGTGGGGCTTGGATGGCACGGGCATCGGAGTGGCAGTCATTGACAGTGGCGTCACCGCCGTTGGTGACCTCTACTGGTGGATTCCGTCGAATCAGACCTACGGTTCACGCGTTGTCTATAGCCAGAACTTTGTTCCCGGCACAACGGATACTTCAGACCAATATGGCCACGGAACGCATGTGGCCGGGATTATTGCCGGTGCAGGTTGGTTTTCCACCGGTTCGAACTTTACCCACACATTCAAAGGGATTGCGCCGAACGCAAACATCATTAACCTGCGAGTGCTGGATCAAAACGGAGCGGGCACCGACAGCAGCGCGATTGCGGCGATCCAGACCGCGATCAGCCTGAAATCTACGTACAACATTCGCGTAATCAACCTGTCGTTTGGCCGCCAAGTATTCGAGAGCTACACCCTGGATCCACTTTGCCAGGCAGTTGAGGCCGCCTGGAATGCAGGCATAGTGGTTGTTGCAGCGGCGGGCAACCAGGGCCGGAGAGACAGCGCGGGCACGGAAGGTTACGGCACCATCGCCGCTCCCGGCAACGATCCGTATGTCATCACTGTGGGCGCCATGAAGACGGCGAACACGCCGACGCGCACCGACGACACCATCGCGAGCTACAGCTCGAAAGGACCGACGGCATACGACTATGTGGTGAAGCCTGATATCGTCGCACCCGGAAATCAGGTCGTCTCCACGCTGGCGCCGAATGCAGCATTACTGGGCTCCCCCACCGACGTTTTTCTGTACGAATATTCCAACTCGACGACAACCACCACTACCTCTGGGGGCAACACCAAGAACAATAAGAAGAACTTCACGTCAAGCCTCTCTACCGTGGCCACGAGTGCGATCTCAACCTTTTATATGCGGCTGAGCGGCACGAGCATGGCTACGCCTGTGGTCAGCGGCGCGGCCGTGCTTCTGTTTCAGCAGAATCCAAACCTCACGCCAGACCAGGTGAAGGCTCGCTTGATGAAGACGGCCTCCAAGAACTTTCCGTCTAACAGCACCGTCACGGACCCGACAACGGGTATCACCTATACGGATTACTACGACATTTTCACCGTTGGCGCCGGCTACCTGGATATTGCCGCAGCACTATCCAACAACGATCTGGCCGGTGCTTCGGCTGTGTCTCCGACTGCGGTCTTCGACCCTACAACACAAAGCGTTTCCTTGCTTACCGGAAGCAGCGTCGTTTGGGGCACAGACGCCGTTTGGGACACCTCCGTGGTCTGGGGCACGAACGTATTCGTAAACGGTACATCCGTGCTTTGGGGTAGCAGCGTCTGCTGGGGTTCGAGCACCAGCGATGGCTTCAGTGTGGTCTGGGGGACGGGCGTCGTCTGGGGTACCTCAGCGAATCAGACGACCTCCACGGCTATGAGTATCCTCGTAGGCGGTGAGAATTGAAAGCGTTGACGCGGATTGGAAGTGGGGAGAGCCGATGACCACTAAAGCCAAGCTCGACGTCGCAATCATGACCGCCCTTGCCGGAGCGATACTTGCCATCGCGGCCTCTCGATGGGATCCGGAAAACCTCGGACACTTCGTCCTGTTCTTCGCGCTTGCGATGGTGGGCTCCGCGATGAAGATTCGCCTGCCGGGCTTTAAGACCACGATCTCCATAAACTTCGTCTTTATTTTGATTGGCCTTGCTTGGTTCAGCTTTGGCGAGACCGTTTTGATAGGTCTCGGTGGAGCGCTCGTCCAGTCGCTCTGGAAAGTGCAGACACGGCCAAAGCCGGTGCAAGTGCTTTTCAATGCGGCATGTCTGACGGTTTGTACCGCCGCGGCATTTTGGACCTCGCATACTGTCCCCGTGATGCTGGGATTGCATTCCACGGCAGCGATGATGGTGCTGGGCGCCTGTGCCTACGTGGTGCTGAACACCGGGCTGGTCTCGCTGGTCATTTCCTTGGCGGAGGGACGTCCCCTCACGGAGATTTGGTCCTCTTGCTACGAATGGACGTTCCCGTACTTCCTGGTGGGAGCGGCATTAGCTGGTCTGGCTAACGCCACCAGCAACGCCGGCAATCTAAGCGTGGCGTTGCTGGTTGTGCTGGCAATGTATTTTGTCTACGTGTACTACCGAATGCATATCGTCCGCGCCGTGCTCGACAACATTTCCAACGTGAGCCAGGAGAATGAAACGGTACTTGCTGGCGCATCGCGAGGCCGCTGAATCTTCCCTTCTCAGTCGCCGCAGGACTCCTTCAGGCTAGCGGACTTCTTATGTCCGGGCATTATCCTCGGAAATGATGACCTAAGCCCCGACCTCGCTTCCTTTGCCTACAACGCGTGGCGTCTCCGCAAACCGGTGTCATCGGCCTTCGCATCCGCCGCTCTCATTTCTCGGAACAAGTGTAAATTCGACGACATTACCAAGCCGGGGCTCAGGTGCACGGCGGGAGGCAAATGTATTTTGTTGGTGAGTTTATCCGCCATAAGCCTCACGGCAATCTGACCTTGCCGGTGCGGTTGCTGGTAAATCGAGGCCGTGATGGTGCCCTTCTGGAAGTAGGGAGACATTTCTGCAAACAGGTCTGTGGTGATCAGCTTTACTTTTCCGGCGAGCCCCCGCGCTCCCAGCGCACGGCACACCGGTAAGCAGTTCACCGTGTTTACGTATATCCCCGCAAGGCCGGGGACACGAGTGAGAAGGGCGAAAGTTTTCTGGAAACTTTCATCTTCCTCTTCGTGCCCTTCAACGACACTCACTATCTTCCCGCCGGCGCAGTGCCGCGGAAACGACTCCGAAAAGCCATCGGTTTTCTTTCGATGATCTTCGGTAGTGAGCATGCCCGCAATGACCGCAACCTCGGAACCAGAGGGAACCAGCTTGCCCATCAATTCGCCCGCGAGACTCCCGTTCAAGAAAGGTTCTACGCACACGATAGTGGACCGACGGCTCTCAGGGGCGTCGGTGGATACACAGACTACGCGGATGCCCTTTTCCTCGGCGTCATCAATAAGTGGACTCAGGTCTTTTGGATTTCCTGCGGTGAGAATGATTCCGTCGACGCCGCTCCGCACAAGTTCCTTGAACGCCTCGGTATCTCCCTCTCCGAGCGCCTGAACCGGGCGATCCACGAACTGAATCCCCAGCTGGCCAACGCGGCGGGCTTCATCCAGCACTCCGCTCCAAAGCTGGTCGTAGAAAAAGTGAATCTCCCGAGGTATGCACACACCGACACGGGCGCTGGCTTTGGCAAACGACAAAGCACGAGCCGCCAGATTTGGGCTATACCCGATTTGCCGGGCGACTTGCAGAATTCTTTGCCGCGTGGAATCCTTGATTCCTCCGCGTGCGTGCAACGCGCGATCCACGGTTCCAATAGATACTTTTGCCATTTCGGCAATCAGGTGGATTCCGCTTCTCTTCTTGGCCACACCTGACGCCCGCAATTCCTTAGGTTCTCGACTCATAAGATTTGTCCCCGTTTCGCCGTGCAGATCGCAGCGAAAGACAGCAGTTAGCCCTTATCTTACGTCACCCGACAGGGTTCCACGCGGAGAAAGGAACTTCGTCCTCGACCGGGTCCTTCGCGGGTGCGTAAGTCGAAAGAGATGAAAAATCTGCATCCTTGCAATCTAAAATGCGAATGTTACTATAGCACCGACGTTAACGTACACGGTAGCTCATTTCCGTTGATTCATCAGGCTCACTCTTGTTGCGCTGAGGACCTTTCCATGTCCCCCGGCGTCGTTCGACTTTCCATTCCTCGTCTTGTGGAAATACCGATTACACTTATGCGCGAGCTCCTCGTCGGCCTGCGATGAAAACGCCGAACTTGCGCATGCTGCTTTGTGTGGGTGTGCTATTCGCGGCAGTGTGCGCAAGTCCCTTGTCTGCTGAATCGACCCATGGTGCCTGGTTGCGGTACGCCCCCATCGAAGGACGTGCGCAGGAAAATTACGCATCGCTTCCAGCGGCCATCGTTAGGTTGGGAGATTCGTCGGTCCTTACAACAGCACAAGCGGAGATGATTCGCGGCGTCAGGGGCATGCTCGGAAAGACGTTGCGCGCCGAGAAGGATCTGCCTCGAGAGGAGGCTATAGTCTTGGGTACGCTCGCGTCGATTCAGGCAGTCGTGCCTGGATTTGGGGCTCGCAGTCCGCTGGGCGAAGAAGGTTTTTGGCTGACGACCGAAAATTTGCGAGGATTTCCGTGCTTCATTGTTACGGCGACAACTGAC